>Ga0206107_1000024_pt1 | contig 197997 bp, 161 predicted proteins | sample 2B0metagenome_FD_148652 | JGI IMG/M metagenome (GOLD analysis project Ga0206107, IMG submission 148652) | Enriched microbial communities from leaf-cutter ant dump, University of Wisconsin, Madison, United States - 2B0 | ecosystem: Environmental > Terrestrial > Nest > Insects nest > Nest dump... | reverse complement strand
GCGGTCAGGGTAAATTTATTGGCGATAACATCATTGGTAGCGCCGCCTGTAGCAGCGAAATTGGTACCGGTTACTGCCAACACACCAGTGGATGCGTCGTAAGTGGCAGAGGTGATGGCAGGAGCTGGACCAACAGCACCCTGAATGGTGAAGTTGGTGAAAGAAAAGCTTCCAACATCTTGGGTAGTACAAGCGGAAGCGCAATCGAAATAGAGTTTAAAACCGGTGATCTTGACCCCACTGAACGCACTCAACTGGCCGGAGCCGAACGTGAAGGCATCACCAACAGTGCCGGTGCCGGGAATGGCCGTAGAGTTAACAGTGCCCCCGCCCTGGACCAGGCCGACCACACGGACATTGGTGAAATTCAATCCACCGTCAATGTATTCACTCGCCGAAAGGCCGGTGAGTTCAAAAGCCGCAGTATTGGTGCCATCCGCCTTTAGGTAGAGGTAGTGGTTGGTAGTACCAACCGCAACTGACATATAGGTGTCGCCAGAGGTATAACCAACATTTTGGGAATTGCCACTGCCATCGGTTGCCGTCAGCCGGAAATCGGTGTGACTCGCTTGGAGAGTATGAAACCCGCTCCAGCCAGTCGAAAACGTTTTTGTTCCATCCCCTGCCACCAACACACTGGAAAAATCCTTCAGGGATTTTTCCGAGAACGCCAGGGTTGATTCAATATTTCCGCGCTTGACTTCCAAATCCCAATCACCCTCAAGCGCAGGATTACCGGTTAAATTATTGGATGCAGCCACATCCAAACCGGTTTTGTTGCTGATGATATCCAGCAAGTCTTCACCCGCTTTATTCGCCGCGAGATCACAGCCGTAAAATAATAAATCACCGCCTTCGCGCACCGCACCGTGCAAGGCGGCAAATGCGTGTACTTCGCTTTGGATATTTTCCGCGGTAATACGCGAATTGCCGAGCAAAATTGCGCCGGCTTCTGCGTGGGAAATGACGTGGATTGCAGCAAGATTTTTATGCCCTTCCAGCGCTGCTATCAATTGCGGTAAACCTGCCGCCGCAGAACTGATAGACACCATTTCTACGCCGGGCTTTAACGCGCGGCGCAACACAGCTTTATCTGCTTCAGCGACCCCTTCATCGACAATCACCAATTCACGCACTGCGTGCGCGGCTTGGATATCCAGTTGGTCACCGGACAAATCAACCAAATCACGCGGCAGCGCACTCGCATGCGAAAAATCAGCTGTTGATGCACTGACCGTTGAACTTAAATATGTCCGCTGATAATTCATTCCCGTTGTCGATGCGGCATAGGCCCCAAAAGGTAACAACAACGAAGAAAGCCCACTGAATAATATATTTTTCATGGTGATTAATTCCCGTTTAGAGGCGCGCTGGTCGCCGCTGTTTTTTTACTCGCAATAATGCTGGCAGCAGTGCCAGCCTGGTCCTGCCAAAAATCCATTTCCTGGTATTTCACAAACAAATCCGGAGGCAAAATACTGCGTCGACTTTTAAACTCCACCTTTTTCTTCACACTGTGTAAACCCTTTACACCCAGGTTTTGGTCAAACTCATTTTCCGCATAATCCACATTATTAAAATCGTGGGCAAACAATGGTTCATTGATAAAGCGATAAATCAATTCCATCGTGCGCGCGGGATGCTGGGTCAACAACTCATAATCCACCAGCAACAACCGCTCGGAAAACTCACCGTAATAGGCTTCTTTCAATGCGGTCCAGGCAGCCCCCACTGATCCACCCGCATTGATTAATGATTCGCAACGGCTGTAAACCGTTTGACGCGAAGCAGCGTTAAACATACGGCTATAGTCGAAGGGATTTTTGCGATAAATCATTTCAAAACTATCCATAATCCACGCGGGATTACGCACACAGCAAATCACTTTGAAATCATCAACTAATTCAACCAACTGATGCAGGCGTGCAGTCCAGTGGCGATTGGTGTCAAAAATAACAGGATGATCTTTATCGGCGTAATAAGCATCAATCAATGCTTTACAAATAGTTTTGCGTTTTTGCTCATCAAAGAATGAATAGGACTCACTGCCCGCCCCCATTTGTTCGAGAGCACCATTCACCAGACCGGCAACAGGGCTGCTCATGGCGGCATGGAAGCGCGGATTTTGTCGCAGTATCCCAGCCAGGAGGGTCGACCCTGAGCGCGGCAAACCGGAAATAAAATGCAATTTGGTTGGCATTAAGGCTTTACTTTATTAATTAAAAAGATACTGGCTTAAAAAGGTTATTAAAAAAATTCCCGGCAGTTACGCCGGGAACATGTTTATCAATTACGTTGCGGAAAAACGCCAGTAAGTGCAATGCAATAATTTAATGCTAAAAACGGCTGGCGATTTTCGTGAGGCAATCCACCGCCATTAACACCTATGGTTTGTGGGGCCATAGCGGTATTTGTCGCGCCAGGAGTCAGCATATAGTTAATGACACCGCTGCCGCCGCGCACATCTTTCGCCAGGTAGGTATCTGCTGCCGGTGTCGGCGCAGTACCCGGATTATTCATACCCGTAATTAAATGGTTGTGTGCAGGCATCTCAGTGGTGAGCAAGGTTACACTATTTTCACCAAACTGTTCGCCCCAATCCCACATTCTCAATCCTGGCCCCTGACCTACACCAGCAACGACTTGCCCTTGCAAGTTGGGCAATTGAAAATTGGTGGTGCCATTACCGCCGTAAGTGACACCAATAATAGAGAAAAGCGCAGGATTTGATTGGATAGCGAGTAATTGGCCATTACACAACGCCCAGTTTTTTGGCGCATAACTAAATGGCAACAAGCGGATTTCACCGATAAAGGGATCCATATTTCACTCCTTAATTACGCGATGGGAAAATGCCAGCAGTACACATGATGTAATTAATCGCGGTAGTGGGCATGACGTTATTGTGTGGCTGGGCTCCCCCGGCTGCCTGCACAGTGGCAGCATTCATGGTTTGCGGTACCGGGCTCGCAGGAGGCGATGTATAAATATTATCAATATCGCTATGGGCAAACACTGTTCCCGCCGGACTGGGAGAAGTAGAAGGCGCCGCAGTGCTCGCATTCAATGTGTGGTTGTGCGAAGGAATTTGCGTTGTTAACAGGGTTACTGATTCAACACCAAACTGTTGCCCGATAACGCGCGGCGACAAACCTGTCCCTGTACCCTGGCCAATAGGAAGCCGGCCACGTAAATCAGGGACTGCAAATGTATTAATACCATCGCCACCATAAATGGTGCCGACAATTGCGAATAATGCATCGTTTTGACTAATGCTGAGCAGGCGACCATCGCAGATCACCCAGCCCACAGGTGCGAAACTACCCGCAAACAGGCGAATATCACCGAGATAGGGGTCCATAGTGATTCTCCTTAGTTACGTGAGGGGTAGATGCCTTGGGTGGCAATGCAATAATTTAACACCAGCGAGGGCTGGCAATTTCCATGGGCCTGGCCGCCACCGGTATTGGAAACCGATGCCGGATTTAACGCTTGCAGGCTGGCAGCACTTCCGTACACATTGACGTCGGCAGTCCCGTTCTTGGCCCCGGCAATGTAATTATTTTCGAAGGTCTGGTTATCGCCCTGGGTAGTACTCGCCGAGACGCCATGATTATGCGCAGGCAGATTGTTCAGCAACAGGGTTACATTCTCTACACCACCAACAGCGCCTTGCACAACTCCCGCACTGAGGTTAGGGTGAATCGGCACGCGGCCGCGCAAATCCGGTAAGGCAAAGGTAGTCGTACCATTACCGCCATAGGTAATTCCCAATAATGAAAACAGTGCCTGGTTGGTACTGATTGCCAAGAGTCTGCCATCACAGGGAGCCCAGCCTTTGGGTGGCCAGTCATAGGGTAATAGTTTGATTTCCCCTAAAAAGTTATCAGACATCAATTACTCCTTAATAAATAGTAAACCTGTCCTATTGGCTCAGGTCGGTTGCAAAAAAATCAGGTAACTGACAGCCACCTTTGTTATTAATAATCCTTGAATGATTCGGTATGCCTACTAGCGAGGGAACCTTAGGAGAAAGTACCTGGTGATACTCATTATTCTACCTGGTAACAAATTTCCACCAGTGAGGATAAGTTATAGCAGAAGTTTTTCACATTACGACCCATAACACCGACATATAACTGGACCGCATCTATTTTTCAGCGGCTTCCTAGTATTTCGACCACACCATTTCTTCATGGGTGTCAGATATTTGGCTCACAACAAATCCATGTCGTAGATAAAGGCGTTTTGCTTGTATATTTTGACGGTCAACACTCAAACGCAGCACACCAGCCTTAGTCTCAACATAGTCCTTTAATGCTGCAAGGATAGTGTTGCCTATACCCCGGTTGCGCCAATCCGGGGCGACAATAAAATCGATAATGTGTACAAGGCTTACCTGTTTGAATAGCATAATTTTCCCCACAGGTCCCGATTGGGTTTCTATTATCCAGTTGCCTGCATCCGGATAGTGATTGGCATAGCCTTGCTGCTGCCATTCATATTGTTGCCGCATCAATTGTTCCAGCTGAGCTTTAGGCAAGGGCAATAATGCAAATTCAGTTCGCGTCGAGCAAAATAATGCGAACAGGAAATCTCCATCATCCGGTCTCGCCAAACGCAAGGTATATCCTGGGGGAAGCGTCAATTCATTATTCATGCAATTTCCTTCTGAAGGATTCAAAACTCACTCTGCAAAAATTGTGTATAAAGCGGCATTAACAATTTTTGGATGCCGGATTTCTCTGCCGTTGTAAACAATGCCTGTTTATCCTGGCTGTCATTTGAAAACGCAACACCCGGTGTTTTGGAATGGAATTGCAGGCGTCGGGTAATTCCCTGAAAGGACTTATCATCAAAAAACAAACCAAAATGACGGCTAACTTTTCGGATTTGATTGGCATCCAGATCGCTATAATCCATGCGCAAAACCAAAGGGTCGCAACTAAATTTATTCATCTTGTCCAACAATGCTTCCAATACGCTGCTACGCCATACCAGCAAAGATTTTTCGCGGCAGGAAAAAACCGGATTAATACCAACCAGGCTTGGATCACCGGCCATGTGCCGCCCTGCCACGCGCTGATGGGAAGCAAGGATTTCCACCGGGTTGCGCACCAGAAAAATGACCGGTACTTGTGGAAACAAAGCGCGGATTAGATCCCAACGGAAAATATCCCAGGCATTCCATTTAATAATCATTTGTGGGTGATTGGGAAAAGCCGCTGCCTGTAAATTAATAAAAGCGCGCAGGGAAGTCTGTTGCGCTTCAGGCGATAGCTGGTTATCCAGCAACAACTCGGTCAACAAGGGCGATTCGGAAAATACACAGGTAGAATCCAGCTCAGATAAACAACCGGAAATCAATGTAGAACCGCAACGCGACAAATGAAAAATAAATCCGGAAGGCTGTACTTCAGGCAAATGGTTTGCTTGCCGTTGTGCAAACGCCAATGAACTGCCCGGTTGGATAATTTGATTAAACAGTCGCTGGCGGCAGCGGGAAATATATTCGTCCTGGAAAGGTTCCGTCGCGTGACCGTCAGGTATCAACCAATCTACCAGGTGATGTTTGGGTTGATAGCGATAAGGCAACCAGTTACCGGCAAGTGTTATCGAATCATCGATGGGTATTTGATTCAGGCGATTGATTTCAGCCAGCAATTCGCTGTCATCCAGCAGTTCACAGTTCCAGAGTATTTTAATCCGACTTAACAGATCACCCAGTGAATTCGCTTGCTGGCAATATGCCAACTGCTCTGCCGAACCAAGTAGAGTGCAATAGCGAGAGAAATAATTATTCATACGTTGCGCTCAGGATTTTCTCGCGCAACCAATCATTCACAACACAATCAATTACCAGGTTAATACGATCCTCGCTGCTGCGATTGTAAACTTCGTGTATCTGGTCGGCATTGAAATACCAAAGCTCCCCTGCGTTCATGGGAATCAGCTGATTATCCACCACAAAACTGACTGCATCGCTGGTAAAAACAGGTACATGCAAGCGGGCCTCACCAAACTCCATGCCCAGGCCCTGGTCGCGATGGGGTTTAATTTCTGCGCCTGCCTTTAAACGCATTAAACGCGCTGCTTTTACAGGGCACAACAATTGTGTGAACAGGCTTTGTATTTCAGGGCACTGCGCCATAACCGGTAAATTTTCCCAATCTTCGCCGCCAGCAATCGCAAAACCCTGTAACACAGGATGCGACTGCAAGTATTGCTGCTGGCATCGTAGAGGCAATACATCCCACCCGCCGCGATAATCATTTTTATTGACATGATCAACCCAAGCATCATTTCCCAGTGATTTATTTTCCGGAGAGCCGGACAGCAACGATTTAACCTCTGCCTGTAAAGCAGAAAGTTGAATCACACAAGGAATTTGCGCAAAAGGAATTGGAGGCTTATCGAAATACGATGATGCAATAGGACTATCCATTTGCAAACTCTCTCAACTGAACGAAAAATCCGTTTTTTTCGGCACTCTAAGAATCGCTGATAAACCAATAACTTAATAAAGGCGGCCAGACCGACTGATATGTATGGATTAACTGTAGCCGGTATTAAAAAATTATCAAAAGACTTTAGGTATATAATCAGGCTATTGTGAATTTAATTATTCTTATTTCAACATCTGCAACATTGGCGAGAAACAAAAAAATGCTTTTCCTGTTAACCAGGGTGAGTTTTACTCACAATGAATTAACAGGAAAAGCGGGTTCAAGAACCGGAAAAGAATACTCAAGAACCTTTCGTTAGAGAACTGCTCTTTCTGGCCCCAGCGGCTTAAACACCAAAATCAATTTGGGCAATAAGGTCAAGGTACCGATAATCGCCGTAAACATGGCGAAAGACGTCAATACACCGAAGTAAATAGAAGGAATAAATTGCGACAGCGCCAAAATTGAAAAGCCGATTACAATGGTTGCCGATGAGTAAAACATGGCGCGTCCGATAGATGCATGGGAACGATGCATTGATTCAATATAATTGCCGCAGGCTGCAAACTCTTCCTTAAAACGATAAATATATTGGATGGCCTGGTCTACGCCCACGCCCACCACAATCGCAGCAATGGTCGTCGTCATCATATCCAATGGAATACCGGTTATTCCCATACCGCCCAACACGATTCCCGCTGCCAGGATATTAGGAAAGATTGCAATCAAGGCAATACTGAATGAGCGGAAGAGCGCCAACATCATCAACATGATCGAAATAAAAACTACAAAAATGGTTTTGATTTGCGATTCAAACAAACTCGCCAACATATTGTTGTAGAGTGTGAGCATACCGGTAAAATGGACTTGCTCAGGTTGCAGCTTCACTTCTTTAATCGCGTAATCTTTAATTCGCTCAACTAATTCTGCACGGCGTAAATCCGGTGTGGTTTCTTTCACCCGCAAGGTAATACGTGCCTGCTGTTTTTCATCAGACAAGTAAGGAGCAATCAAAATATCCTGAATATCTTTTGAAAGTGCACTGCGCATAACGCCCAATTCAAAATCATTCAACTTGCCGCCGTTAATATCCTGCGCAACCTGGTAGGCAATCGCGAGCGACTGCACCTTTCCCACTTCAGGCATGCTTTCCAAATGATCCTGCAATTGTTTAATTTGGTCCAAACCGTTGGTGGTAAACCAATAACTGCGCACTTTAGGTTTGGCTGTTCCTGAATCCTCTGCAAAAGGATCGTCAGAATCTGCGCCGGCACTGTTGGCAACAGTGTCTTCTGCAAAGGGGTCGTCTTCTTCAGTTTCGCCTTCAGTAGCGACCGGCTCTGCGATTTTGGGAGCATCCAGAATAATTTCCAGCGTCGCTGTGCCACCGAGTTGTTTATCAATTACTGAGAGGCCGCGATAAATTTCACTGTCGGAATGGAAGTAATCAATAAAACGGTTTTCAACTTCTAATTTACTTAAACCCCAAATAGATATGACACTGGCCAACACAGTTACAACAATAACTTTGCCACCATGGAATTCTGCAATACGTGAAAAGGGTAAGGTTAATTTTGCCGATTTATCACCGCCATCCCTGGGTACACCTTTGGGCAATAACATCAACCCCGCCGGTACAATTACAAAGGACAAAATAAAGGCAACGCTTAAGCCAATAGTCATCATCCAACCGAAATCAATCACCGGGCGGATGCCGCTCATTACCAATGACATAAATGCGACGATTGTTGTAAGCGCCGAATAGAGGCAAGGCTCGACCATGGCTTTTGCGGTTGACATCACCAGGCGTGCCTGCGGCCATTCAGGGTGTTTTGCATGGATTTCCCGATAACGCACCACCACATAAATGGTAAATGCGAAGGCCATAATTAACAGCAGCGCCACAAAGTTGGAGGAGATAACGGTCAGGCGCCAATCAATCCAACTCAACCAACCGAGCATTAAGGCCACTGAGGTTAAACAGGTTGCCAGTGGCAAAATAATGAAGCGCCACTGACGGAAAATCAGCGCGAGCATGGCAATAATAAAAACCACCAGTGCCGCGCCGAACACCACCAGGTCACTTTTGATATAAGTGAGCATGTCGGAGGTGATCATGGTCACGCCGCCCAAGAATATTTCAGCGTGATCACGATATTTTTCGGCAATATGGCGAACCACTTCGACACGTGCACTGTCCGTCTCGGCAGCTGCCGTCCGGTAGCGGAGGTATTCTTGGCTGACCCGTTTCAGCTCTGCTTTCTCGGTCGTATTCAAACCTTCATCATCGCGTTTTGCACGCAGGGCGTCGCGCTTGCGTACCAATTCAATAGCGTGGTTATTAACGTCCAGATTCATCAGCAGCGCCGTTGTCTTGCCATCCGGGCTTAATAACATGTGGCGATAAATCGGGCTGGTTAAAAATTCTTGCTTGGCTTGGGCGCGGTCGACACCGGGGGTGACCAGCGTATGGGTAGATTCTTTTTGCTCTGCCAGCGAACGCATGGGGCTGTAGATCAGCGGGACATCAATCATGGAGTTGACACTTTGCACTCCGGCTACTTTTGCCAGATCGTCACGCAGATTTTTCAGTGTATTAATGGATTCATCTGAAAACATTTCCGCCTTGGGCGTGTATGTCACTACCAGGAAATCACCGCGCTGGTAGCGCTGGTTGATTTCGCGGAAATAATCAATAGTTGTGTCGTGCTCAAGCGTTAGGGAGTCGGCAGACGCATCCAGCTTGAAATTGGGCAAACCCAGGATCGCGAGGGTCGTCAAGGCAAAGACAACTGTCAATACCGCAAAGGGTCGCTTGATAATGGTAGCTTGGTAGATGGACGCGATTTTACGGTGCAGCTTATGCATCTTATTTGACATGAGGGGAGAAACCTTTTCAATTGACTTGAAGATGTTTACGACGAACCTGGCAGGATCGGAAACCCGAGGCCAGCGCAGCCGAAGAGCAGGAAGTGGCGGCTATTATGCGGGAGCAAAACGCTGATGAAAATCATTATTCCCTGCCCATCTGTAAAGGGTGACAATTATCAGGCTGTCGCCTGAATAAAACATTAACCCGGGCTATTTCTTGCCTTCTTCCGATTCAGCCGTTTTACTGTGGCCATCAATATGACCCAGGGGTTTATCGGGCCAAAGCAAATCCCGCACCCGAACTTTCAACTCTTTAGCCTCCGGAAAACCATTGTCACGCTTACGTTCCCAAATCAGTTCACCGTTTAACCACACCTCAAATACGCCACCGGTTCCGGGTTTTAGGCTAACTTCGTGCAAGTCGCCATCGAAAGTAGAAAGCAGCTCCTGGGCCAACCAGGCGGAACGGAGCATCCAACGACATTGATTGCAGTAATGAATAATCACTTTATTCATTGTGTTCGATGATTGAGGTGACAAATCAGGCGAAATGGTCATAAACAAACCTAAAATGAGTTGATACAATCCGGCTATTATAATTTGCTATATCTGATTAACGGAAACCATCGATGCTTAAACTTCACTTCAAGGATAATCGTCAACCCGCATTCTGGGTGACTGAGAAGTTGTATTGCATTGGTTCCGCCCAAGACAACCAACTGGTGATTGCAGACAACAGTGTAGATGACCTGCACGCCAAGCTCTTTTCAGATGATGACCGATATATCCTTAAAGACAATAACAGTTCCAGTGGCTGCTTTATTAACGGCCAGCGTGTTACCCAGAAAGAGATTTTACCCGGCGACATCCTGAAATTCGGCAATATTGAACTCATCGTGCTTGACCCCCGCAGGCTTCATGAACAGGAAGACGCCCATCAACATGCACCCTGGCGGCTCGTGTCTGACAGCAGTTGGCTTCCCGGCAAGACCTTTATCATCCCACCCGAACGCGCTGTGGTTATAGGCCGTACCGAGCAATGCGATATTACGATTCCGGGCACCCACTTATCGCGCCGCCATACTGAGCTTCGTATCCAGGGTTCACAGTTGCTGGTAAAGGATTTGGGTTCCGCCAACGGTACGTTCCTGAACGATAAACCCATTACTGAAGCCACCGCCCAGGATGGCGACCGTTTGCGCCTGGATGTTTACAGTTTTCGCCTGGTTGCGCCGGATACTGACGGCAATAAAACGCGCATCCGCGCATCTATTGATTCCATCAGTAAACCTGTTGAGCGCAAACAACCCAGCAGCGAGCCAAAACGCTGGAAAACCCGCCCCACCTCACCCGGTAACCGCACCGAACCTACCTATGACGAGTCTTCTTCTCACCATTGGAAATGGCTGTTAGCAGGTGCTGTTGTAATTGTTATAGCCATGATTGTCAGCACAGTCTTGTGGTAGAATCCGCACCGAATTTATACGACAACCTCCTACCAGGAACCCAAAATGAGCTTTGAAAAAATACCAGCGGGCAAAAGTCTGCCAGATGATTTTAATGTTGTTATCGAAATTCCTTTGAACAGCGGTATTAAATATGAAATCGATAAAGATGCCGATGCACTTTTTGTTGATCGTTTGGTAAGCACTTCCATGCACTATCCGGCTAATTACGGTTATATCCCGCAGACCCTGTGTGGCGATGGCGATGCAGCCGACGTATTGGTACTTTTCCCCGAAGCCGTACAAGCTGGTTCAGTAATCCGTTGCCGCCCGCTCGGCGTATTGAAAATGACCGATGAAGCCGGTGAAGATGCCAAGATCCTGGCTGTCCCACACGATAAATTGACCAGGCTCTACAGCCATGTAAAAACCTTGCAAGACCTGCCGGAAGTTCTGCTGGCACAGATCGGCCATTTCTTTGAGCACTACAAAGATTTGGAAAAAGGCAAGTGGGTAAAAGTCGAAGGCTGGGGCGACCTGGAAGCGGCACGCAAGGAAATCCTTGATGCTGCCGAGCGTTATAAAGCTGCGCAATAAAAATGATTACCCTCGGCCGCTTTGCGCGGCCGTTGTGTTTCATGTGAGAGTGAAACATAAAATCAACGCCAGCATTCACATACAATGACAGATACAGGGAAAACGTATCTTGAAATAAAACCAGAGGCAGTGGGTAACACTGAGTTACCACACAAGACAACAGCACCAACAATAATAGGTATCTACCATGACCTCCGCCCCTGTTAAACATCCATTACTCTGGGTGCCTACCGGTTATTTTACGATGGCACTTGCTTACATGACACTTACCAGTGTCAGCGCCATTATGTTTAAAAACCTCGGACTCGATAATGGTACTGCCGCCGAGTATGCGAGCTACCTGATCCTTGCTTACACCATCAAACCTTTGTTTGCGCCTTTTGTGGAAATGTACAAAACCAAAAAGTTCTTTGTGTTATGCGCACAATTGATTGTTGGCTTGGGTTTCCTCGGTGTTGCCCTTGCGATGAGCCTGCCAAACTACATGATTATTATGATGGGCCTGTTCTGGATATTGTCATTCGTAGGCGCAACCCAGGATATCGCTTCTGATGGCGTATACGTCACCTCGCTCGACAGCAAATCCCAATCACTCTACTGCGGTGTCCAAAGCCTGAGCTGGAACCTTGGCCCCATTGTGGCTATGGGTGGCTTAGTGTATTTGAGCGGTAAATTGCACACCGAATACTTCCACCACGATGCCGCCGTTTTCGGCCCGGACTGGATTGACTCATGGCGCATTATTTTCTTCATAGTGGCAGGCATTACTATTTTCATGGCTTTTTGGCACATGCGCGTAATGCCCGACGGCGCCCGCGCAGAAAATACGCCTAAATCCGCAAAAGAAGCGGCACTTATTTTGTGGGATTCATTTGTAACCCTGCTGCAAAAGAAAGATATCTGGATCATGCTGGCGTTCGCCTTCCTGTTTCGCCTGAGCATCGGTTTCTTGGAAAAGATAGGTCCTTTCTTTATGGTGGACCCTGTCAACAAAGGCGGTTTGGGATTAACCAATGAAATGCTGGGGATTGTCTACGGTACTTATGGTTTGGCCGCAGTTGTACTTGGCTCTTTGCTGGGTGGTATGTTTGTAGCAAAGCGTGGCCTGAAACCCACACTCTTTTTACTTTGTTGTGCAATCAACATCCCGAATGTAACGTTCCTTATTATGAGTATCTACCAACCGACCGACCTGGTCGTTATCACCGCCGGTGTAGCCATTGAGAAATTCTTTTTTGGTTTTGGCTCTGTAGGCTTCATGATTTATTTAATGCAACAGTTGGCACCCGGTAAATACACCACAACCCACTACGCTTTCGGTACAGGCCTTATGGGCCTATGCATGATGGTAACAGGAGCAGTGAGTGGCCATTTGCAAGAATACATGGGTTATATCAACTATTTCATTTTTGTTATGGTCGCTACTATCCCATCCTTTATAGTGTGCTGGCTTGCACCTTTCCACATTAAGGAAGATCGCACCAACTAGGCACAGCCACAACACAATGCATAAAAACGGCCGCACACGTGCGGCCGTTTTTATATCCAGGATACGCAAATACCTCTTTTATAACGCATCAGATCACCACTTTACGCTCCAACAGAAGTGATGCATTTACCAAAAGTAACGCTCGCATACCTGCATGGCACCAGCTTAGGCAGCTTGCGCAAACTGGTGCGCAAAAACCTGCCATACACACAATCATGCAATGGCAGACATCTCCATAGTTTGCTTAACCGAGTCGTCTAATAACCAATAAAGGTACTCACTATGTTTACACTCTCCCGTGTGCTCCGCTGGTCGGTCTTACTTGCAAGCGGCCTATTCACTGCAAGCCTTCAGGCTAAACCTTACAAAGCAGCAGAAATTTACTCCAAACAAACTTACAAATATGGCCGCTACGAAGTGCGGATGAAAGTGGCCAAAGGCAGCGGCGTACTTTCCACCTTCTTCACCTATAAAAACGGTTCAGAAATCGGTAATACATTTTGGGAAGAAATTGATATTGAAATTTTTGGCAAAAACAACGCAACCCAATGGCAAAGTAATGTCATTATCGGCTCTAACCGTCCCACGACCAAAACTGAAGGCGTGCATACTGCACCGGCTTCATTAGCGGACGGTTACCACACCTATGTATTGGAATGGACACCCAATTACATTGCCTGGTTTGTAGATGGCGGCGAAGTGCGGCGCATCACCGGCGGGCAATTTGTCACCAGCCTTACCAGCCAACAGGATATCCGCTTTAATATTTGGGCCGCCAACATTGCCGAATGGGTAGGTGCATTTGATCCGAATATTCTGCCGGTGTATCAATTCGTGAATTACATCGAATACAAACCTTACAACGCCTCCACCAGTGGCTTTACCACCGCAGGCAGCTGGCGCGATGACTTTAATAGTTTTGATACCAACCGCTGGACCAAAGCTAATTGGACTTTTGCCGAAAATTATGCTGACTTTGAACCCAATAACGTGGTGGTAAAAGATGGCACTTTGGTACTTGCACTGACCCGCGAAGGTGCAACCGGATTTACCGGTACAGTGCCGGCAGATAACGGCACAACGCCCCCGGTCACTATTTATATCGAAGCCGAAAACTTTAACGAAGTTGGCGGAAGCGTGACAGCGGCCGGTGGCGTGGTGGGTTACATTGATTCCGGTGAATGGCTCAAATACACCAACGTCAATATTCCAGCCTCAGGTACTTACAAGGTGGAGTATCGGGTTGCCTCTGCATTAACCACGGCGCAATTTACCCTGAATAAAAATGGGGTTGGCCTGGGCACACTCAACGTACCCAATACCGGTGATTGGGGCACTTACACTACCATTTCCCATAATATCGCCCTCACTGCCGGTGTGCAGAACCTCGCCGTTTACGCCAATTCCGGGGGGTTTAACATTGATTGGCTTAAGCTGACAAAAATCTAGGGAACCGCTGAAAAATGTTGGCCCTGGAACGCTTTATCAATACATAAACACAGGCTTATATCCATTCCGCGGTACTCACAACGCTGTCGGCACAATATAAGTTGGTGTTAATTCCAAAACCGTCGAGTCAGGGATGACTTGTCGGCGTTACGGAGATGTATCCATGTATTTTTGAAACAAACACCCTAAGGACAAACGGACAGAATGGCACCGACCTGCCATTTAGAAAACCAAGGGAGTTTGTCAATAAACCGGGCAGCATATACAAGCCACTTTTTTAACGAGGAATTATCCATGTTCAAACCATTGCGCTCATCTGCGCTGTTGTTGGTTGTCCTGACCAGCCTGGCCGCCAACTTAAGCTATGCAAAAGCTTACAAAGGGGCAGAAATCTATTCTAACCAGAGTTACCAATATGGCCGCTACGAAATACGTATGCGCGTAGCCAACGCCAGCGGTACCCTGTCTACTTTTTTTACCTACAAAGACGGCTCTGAAATCGGCAATACCTTTTGGGAAGAAATTGATATTGAAATTTTTGGAAAAAACAATGCAACCCAATGGCAAAGTAACATCATCCTCGGCACACAGCGGCCAACGATTAAAACTGAAATGATACATACGTCGCCCACATCACTGGCAGACGCTTACCATATCTATGCCCTTGAATGGACACCGGACTACGTTGCCTGGTACCTGGATGGCGTAGAAGTGCGGCGCATAATGGGAACCAGCACAGTGACCAGCCTGGTTAACGCGCAAAGCCTGCGGCTTAATCTCTGGTCATCTACCCTTGACTCCTGGGTAGGGCCGTTCGACGACAGCAAATTACCTGTCTACCAATTTATCAGCTACGTGGATTACAAAGCGTATAACGCAACGACCAAAACCTTTGAAGGTGGCTGGCGCGATGAATTTAATAGTTTTGATACCAACCGTTGGAGCAAAGCCAATTGGAGCTTTGATGAAAACCGTGTGGATTTTGCGCCCGCAAACGTTGTGGTAAAAGACGGTGTGTTAGTGCTGGCGCTGACCCGTGAAAATGCCACGGGGTTTACGGGTAATGTGCCTGCAGATGCTATTACCGGCAGTTCCAGCTCAGCCGCCACATCTTCAAGCAGTGTGGCATCTTCTGCACCGGTTTCATCCAGCTCATCATCTTTAAGCAGCTCATCGATTGCCAGTTCTTCAAGCCCTGCGGAAGCCTCCAGCAGCTCACTTGCCGCAGGTAACAAGGGAACGTCCGGAGATAAGTCTTCTGGCGGCGGCGGAGCCACAGGATGGTTTGAAATAGCCTTACTGGCAGGATTACTTTTTATCCGTACCAGACGCTAGATGCATATCGGCAGCGTGCTGTTTGCGAAACTCCGCTGCCGACATGCCGGTATAACGCTTAAAAAAGCGATGGAAAGCCGACTTACTGTTAAACCCGGACTCCAGCAGAATCTCCAAAATGGTGGTATCTGCAAAACCGGGATCAAGCAGCATTTCCCTGGCACGTTGTACTCGATAGGAATTTACAAACTCAAAAAAATTGGTATCGAAATGTTTGTTAATAATCACCGATACTTCGCGATAGTGAATACCTACCTGCCTGGCAAATTCCTCAATATTTAAATTCTGCTTTAGATATAACTGCTGTATCTCCATGCCTTCTTGTATGCGTGAAATAATCTCTGGTGATGGTTCATCCACGACAGCAGCCACTTCTTTTACATTACTTTTGGTTTCCAACAACTGATGGGCATAGAGCAAGCTATACACAAAAAGCGCATTCACCAATATAAAAGTAATGTAGTTATCCAGAATGCCGAAATCATCAACAATACTTACACCCACTGACTGGCCAATCAAATGCACCAGTAGTGACCAGAACCAGTTAAGCGCAAAACCCAGAGTCAGCAACATCAACCATTGCGGCCCATCAAAGCTCAGGCTGGAATAAAATTCTTTCAATTGCTGTTTATAACTGCGGACAACCCATACTGCACTTACGGCATAAACAACAGGTAAACACTTCAGGTAATGCCACAAAATGTTAACCACATAAATACTGGAAGAGGTTTGGGTGGTAGAAATAAACCGCAGGCGGTCACTCTCTATAGCGCCTGTTAGCAAGAGCGCAAAAGCAACCCCAAAATTAACCAGGTGCAAAAGCTCCCGTGAACCAAACCGAAAATTTTCACGGGTAATTGCCACTACATACCAATACAAGCAAATACTTTTACCGACCACAGCAAAGCTGAGCCCATAGGCAATAGCCGATTTGGCAAAACTGGATTCAATGTGAAGATAATTATTCCATAACAGCAAATTACACAGCGCGCTTACACCGACGCACATAAAAAATATCGTCAGCAGGCGCGATGCAATATATTTTTGTTTGGAGAGTAATAACTGGAAAATAATCAGCAATATACACACCGCCAGTGTGAGCACCAATATTAAATCGTGGATATTAAAAATCGGGGCTTTCATCAATCGGCCAGGCGCAGGCCGCTGACATCAGGCACCACAGCCTGAACCTGGGGTTTTAACTGACCTAAATCAGCACCGACAGGTGCAAGCCCTACATCGGGAATATGGATTACCGGAATATTTACAGCTGCTTTTTCAGAGGCTGCAATCAAATCCTGACCCAAATCGGCCAGGGTCCAATCGGCCAATTCAATTTCAAGCAGGGGCAGATCCATTTTTTCATCTGCACTCACAAGGTCAGCACCTACTTCCGCCACCTGGAAATTCGGCACCGTGACAGCCGCTACAGCTATTGGCGGCTTTTCAGCCGCATCGACCAGATTACCGCCTTCCGGACGCAGGCTGATAGCGCTGGTATCTATATCCAACGGTTCCTGGATGGTTTTTTCAGTTGGCTGCAATAAGTACGAACCTACCGGAGCCAGGCTCCAGACAGGTTTAATCGGTATACCACTCTGCTCGGCTTCACGCTCTGCCTGTTCACGCCTTATGGCTTCCTGTGCGGCGGCGGCTTCTGCCTCTGCTTTGGCAATAGCTTCCTGCTTTTCAAGACGCTGGGCGAGAGTCAGAGAAGTAACAGGCACTACAGGAGCAGGTTGCGGTTTCGCCGGACGCGTTTCACCCATAACGACAATATCAACCTGGGCACCGGCCCTGACCAGCGCCTCTTTATATTTTTGTGCACTGGCTTCATCAAGGCCTCGCTTTAAGGGAACGGGGCGCCCGCTGAAAAGTGCATCTATTTTTGTCGCATCGGCTTTGAATAATTGTTGCAGGCGCGTTTTTACATCGGCCAATTGATGACCGAAGACAATATCTCCGCGGAAAATAATATCGAATTGTTGGTCACTCATAATTTTGTTAACTCATTCACAAATTATTTAACGCTTACGGCTATTTATAGTTATTGCCCCGTAATTACATTGCTTTGGCGATATGAATAGGCCTGTATGTTCCAAAAAAGTATCAATGCAGAGTGGCAAGCATAAAATATCAACCCATACTCTAACCATAGTCGATATTAGGCGGTTAAGCATTATATAAAAGGAGTCATAGGTGATGAATGCTTTGTACCAACGAAAAATAGTGGTAGACGGCGAGCTTAAAGAAGCCTCCAGCGTGCAAGCTAAAGTTGAGCAAGATATAGCATTTTTACAACACCGCATTAATTTGATGAAAAAACAGAATATCCCTAATAATGTTGTGATCAATACCTACGAAAATATGCTTAAAAGCCGCAAGTCCGTTCTGTCCTGGTTACGCGACGGCAATGGCGCGCAGGATATTTACCCCGGCTGATTCACCGCGTATTTTTTTCTGCATCCATTCTGTTTTCTTATCATATTCAGCCCTAGCGTTTTTGGTCATCCACCAGTCGATGATCCATATTGAGTGCCGGCTCAGCGACTACCGGATGACCTATAACTTTAGCCGGAACACCCGCCACAGTCGTATGAGGAGCCACCGATTCCAGCACCAGGCTCCCTGCACCGATTTTGGCGCCCTCACCTATTTCAATTGCTCCCAATATTTTTGCACCCACGCCGATTAGCACACCGCGCCGGATAAGGGGATGACGCAAACCTTTAGCGCAGCCGCTACCACCCAGGGTCACTCCGTGCAGAAGGGAAACATTATCTTCCATCACCACGGTTTCACCCATGACCACACCGGTTGCATGATCCACCATAATTCCTTTGCCGATTTTCGCACCGGGATGTATATCAACATCAAATTGCTGTGAAATCTGGTTTTGTAAAAATAGTGCCAGACATTGCCTGCCCCGTTCCCACAACCAATGCGCAATACGTTGCGATTGCAGCGCCTGGTATCCTTTAAAAAACAATAAGGGCATGCTGTAAGTGTCGCAGGCCGGATCGCGCTCGCGGTGCGCGAGAATGTCAGCACACATGGCAATTTCAATAGTCGGATCAGCGGTCATTGCCTCTTCAAAAATCTCGCGGATCATAAGCGCGGGCATCGCCTGCGAATCCAGTTTATTGGCCAAATGAAAACTCAGCGCCGCTTGAAAATGTGTATGGTTCAAGATAGCGGCGTGATAAAAACTGGCAAGCACTGGCTCTTGCAAGCTTGCTTCTTCCGCCTCTGCCCGGATGATTTTCCACACATCCACCAGCGTGTCTGCTGATGAATCGGATAGTGGCGTTGTCATTGATTGTGTATCCAATCCACGAACCTCTGAAAATTAATGTGCCCCGACCCTATTAAATTTACGTCGACTTTAATGTGGAGCAGTTTTTAAAATAAGAGGAAGCAACTGATCCATATGGGTAAAACACTCAGCACCCAGCTCACGCATGTCAGCCAGCAAACTGTTGGGATTGCCTTCTTCATCAGGAGGACAATAAGCCAGAGGACGCATGCCTGCTGCATTGGCCGCAGTAACGCCAGTCAGGGAATCTTCAACCACAATAGTTTGTGCGGGCTCTACCTGCATGGTTTTTGCGGCATGCAAAAATAAATCGGGAGCAGGCTTTCCGCGTGCAACATCTTCAAAGCTGAACACATGGTCTTCCAGATATTTCAACAGGTTGGTTTTTACCAAGGTCACCGCCATCTTCTCGTGTTTTCCATTAGAGGCCACACAAAAAGGGATATTGCGCGCCTGTAATTCTTGCAATACAGCTTCAACGCCCGCTACCGGCAATAAGCGACTGTCGCAGGCCACCAGGGTTTGCAACTGCACCTTACGCCAAAAGGCCTCGCCACGCTCATAGCGCTCAGCTTGCGGAACCCCATGCCAACTTAATTTTTCCGTCAACTCATCAGTGATCATACTAATGCAATCCGCCACCGATTTACCGCGATAGGATTCCAGCGAATAATGTGCATTAACATGAATACCATATTCTTCTGCAAGGCATTCCGAAAAAACCTGCGCCGATAAAATTTCACTGTCTACCAACACACCATCACAATCAAAAATAACCAACATAAATTTTCATTACCCAAAAGTTAATTAATCAACCGCAGTTGCGGCAGATTTTTCAGCATCGGGATAAGGTGCTGCCAGTAATAATAAAAATCCCGCCACCAGAAAAATAATCAAAGCAAACATACCTATACGCGCCGAATGTGTCAGCAAGGTAAGAGTGGCCACGGACATAGGCGCCAGGAATGACGTGGCACGACCGGCCAAAGCATAGAGGCCAAAATAACGGCCGGCCTCTTGTACACTGACGCTACGCGCCAAATAGGAGCGCGAGGATGCTTGTACCGGTCCGAAGACTAAACCTATGAGTAAACCAAACGCGATATAGGCTTTTTCAGCAGAGGTTGCGAACAATCCGCCATTATCAAGGTTCGTTAATTGCAGTAAACCAAAAAATGTGTAGCCGGGGCCGGTTGAGATAATGCCGAGGGTAGCAATTATCAGGCACATAAGGCTAATTGCTACAACATTTTTCGAACCCAAACGTACATCCAGTTTTCCTGCAAAGTAGCAGCCGAATATAGCCATCACTAACAATAAAATTCCATAGATGCCCATCTCAACGGTTTTCCAGCCAAACATAGTGGCCGCAAATGTACCACCCAGTGCAAGCAATCCGTTTACACCATCTTGGTATAACATACGTGCTGCTAAAAATTTTAAAATGGCGGTGCGGTTTTTTAATTCACGGAGCGTATTTTTCAGCTCATGCAGTCCCGTTTTTACGGCAGCACCCAAAGGCAGTCCGGTTTTGGTATCCGGTGTAAATAGCATCATGGGAACAATAAAAACCAAATACCAGCAAGCCGCAAGCGGGCCGGTAATGCGCGCGTCTTCCCCCATCGCAGGGTCCAGCCCAAATAAGGGTGTTAACCCGAGCAGCGTTTTTCCTGTATCGGGACTTCCAGCCAATAAAAGCAACACAATAAACAATGCAACCAAACCGCCGGCATAACCCAAACCCCAGGCGCTGTTTGACAGCCTGCCCACTTCCGTCTTGGTCACCAGGCGCGGTATCATAGAATCATTAAAAACAATTGAAAATTCTGCCGCGACAGTAGCTAAAATGACACATAACATAGGCAACCATAACACCGAACCGGGCGCTGCAAACCAGAGCAGCATAAGCGCTGTGATTTTGATAAACGCAAAACATCCGATCCATTTTTTACGCGAGCCGGATGCATCGGCAATCGCCCCCATAAGCGGCGACAAGAGTGCAATAGCAATCCCCGAAACAGTAACCGTATAGCCCCATGCGGCCTGACCGATTGCGGGGTCATCGACCAGTCGCGATACAAAATAAGGGCCGAAAATAAATGTCAGTACTACCGTAAAAAACGGTTGCGCTGCCCAATCGTAAAACATCCAACCGACAATACCGCGTTTGCTTGTCGCTGGTGTAGATAAAGAATCGCTCATAGATATCTGCTAAAAAATTATCGATAGGGTTTTATGTAGTTATCAAAAATATGTTCCAGGTTTTTTAAAATGTTGTCTTTCAATGCAATATCGGCCGTTCGAATTTTTTCACGCAAACACTCAAGTGTCAGTTGCGCGGCAATAACACGAGCCAAGGGTGCGTAACTTAAATGCCAGGGCTCAGGCAAAATACTGCCCGCACCTGCAATATAGGGACGAAAAAAATCCTGGGAGTGTTGTTGCAGCTCGTCGGTTAACCATCTGTGAAAGTCTACACAAGGACCGCTGCCTTGCGTTTCTTCTATAGTCAGTTGCAATTGATAGTCGCCAGGCAATCGCGATGCATCGTAAATATCAACATCTGTTCCCCAATGATGGCGTGACGCACCCGGCAGAGCCGACCAGCGCAGAATGGCCAGCATTTTTTCATTGTCATCCAGGGATTCCATATTGATGGTATGTCCCTCAGCATCCATTACCGGACGCAAACCACAAGCCTTATCATTCCATATCACTAATTGCCGCTCAAAACTGCGAAAGCCGCTGGCAACCCGCATGTCAAACCCCGCTTTTGCAGCCTTTTGGGTTAAGGAAACGAGTGCATCTTTAACACGAGGATGGACTTTGGCGGTTTGTCCTGGACATAACACCAAATGGCTATCGCTTTCACCGAAGAGGACAAAATCTGGTATCACCAGGGTGTTCTGAGCATTTTTAGTAGCATTTTGCTCATCAACATTCATATTTATACTCTTTTGATTGATAAATTGGCATTTGATTGCACAAAGTAATTGCACTGTAGTATTAACAGGTTACTATAAGTACGCTATAGATACGGATGTGTATAGGGAGCCAGGACATAATCATAACGCAATTGTACGGAGCGGGATCTCATGACAGCCAGTCACAGTGAATTACTCCAGCTTAAAAACCTCGGTATGGCATCAGTTAACATACTGCATGCTGTTGGCATCAATACCTATGCAGACTTACGCAGGATCGGCGCAGTAGAAGCCTACTTACGTATCAAAGCGCGCGACATCAATGTTTCCAAAGTAATGCTCTATGCGCTGCAAGGTGCGTTACTGAATGTGCACTGGAACGACCTCGCCCCTGAAATGAAACTGCAACTGGTTACTGAAGCAGAACAGGGATTCCGCAACAACCGCCAGGCTTTCGCGTAAATTTGTAAGTCTGCGTCCCTGTGCGCAGATTTTCCCCGGTAACCAGCTACACTTAGACCATAATTTGTGTTGCTGTTTACCGAGGGCGCTATGCATTTACCGACCAAACAATCTGATTCTATTTCCGATATTGCTATTAAATCCCGCAGCTTGACAGAGCTGTTCCTGCAAAATCTCCTGCCGGTCGGCAATCCCGTTGAGATCAAGGTCAGCAACGATATTTTTGCAAACCAGCCTAACACCCGCCTGTTCCATATCACAGAAGGTCAGGTCTTTTATCGTGTCCGGGGGAAACTGGTCGCGATTCTTGAGGAGGGTGATCTTATCGGCCTGACACGATCACTTAACTTAAATGAGGGTGTTTTCAGCTGTGTCGAAACCGTTAGTCTCGTGCCTTATGAGCGCGATGAACTTATTGCGCACGTAAATGATGACATTAAGCTGCAAAAAAACTGGGCTCACTATTTGGTGTGCAATATTGCTTTTTATCAGCAGGCCCTGGCTCAGGAGATACGCGCAGAATTCCAGCCACAAGCCGGATTTATCCATTTTAACGAAGGTGAAGTCATCATCCACCAAGGCGATGAAGCCGATAAGGTATACACCTTGCTCGACGGCAGTGCCGATGCGGTCTGCGATGGTGTCAAAGTGGGTGAAGTCCACACCAATGAAATTTTCGGGGCTCTGGCAGTATTCACCCGCCAAAAACGTATAGCTTCAGTGATTGCGACCAGTGACTGTACTGTCCTTGCAGTACGCAAAGAGGAATTTGTGGATTTGATCGACCATCAACCGCAGATTTGCCTTGGTCTTATTGAAGAAATGGCCGCAAAGATCAACCAGTTAAATACCCAATTATCCGCTAAACAATAAAATAACTGAGAACAATTCCTATTTGTCTTGACTTTTAAATGAGAATCTATATTATTTGAAGTGTTGGTGATCCAGTCAATCACTAGCGATGGGTGAGCATCCTGCAAGCTGATCACCCGTCTAAAGGGATTCCCCCTTTGGCTAACACGGTTGCTTAGGCCATTCATTGAATGGCCTTTTTTCTTACTGCTGCTTCCGCATTGAATTTCATCAAAGTGAACATATATAGGCTGTAGATTGTCTGACGGCAGTCATCTATTTCACTCTGAGGAGATTCCATCGTGTTACGCATAGGCTTATTTCTGTTAACTAACTTAGCTGTCGTGTTAGTGGCGGGCATTGTCATCAACTTGCTGGGTGTTGGAAAATTCATCAGCCAAGGCCAACTGAACCTGCAAAGTCTATTGATCTTCTGTGCCATTTTTGGTTTTACCGGCTCTTTTATCTCTTTGTTTCTCTCCAAGTGGATGGCCAAACGCTCTATGGGCGTTCAACTGATCGACACGCCCCGCAATGCCGATGAGCAATGGCTGGTGAATACCGTAGCCGATCTGTCGCAAAAGGCAGGTATCAAAATGCCGGAAGTCGGTATTTTTCCAGCGCACGAATCCAACGCCTTTGCCACAGGCTGGAACCGCAACGATGCGCTGGTGGCCGTCAGCCTTGGCTTGTTGCAACGTTTTGAGCGCGATGAAGTCCGCGCCGTCCTCGCCCATGAGATTGGCCACGTAGCTAATGGCGATATGATTACCCTGAGCCTGATTCAAGGCGTGGTAAATACCTTTGTCATGTTCTTCGCACGTATAGTCGGTTTCGCGATTGATAGGGCACTGCAAGGTAACCGTGACAGTAACAGTGTTGGCATTGGCTACTATCTCGGGTCTATCGTTGCGGAAATTATCTTCGGCATATTGGCGTCCATGATCGTTGCTGCCTTCTCACGCTATCGCGAATACCGCGCCGATGAAGCAGGGGCAAACCTGGCCGACCGCAATGCCATGATTCGCGCCCTGCAACGCCTGCAGGTAGAAAGTGGCCAAGGTGCAGAAAGTTCGTTACCGGCCAGCATGCAAGCCTTTGGTATCAGCGGCAATATGGGTCGCCTGTTTGCCAGCCATCCTCCGTTGGCTGACCGCATCCAGGCCTTGCGTAATGGCCATAACAGCCCTGAGGCCTTGCGCCAAAGCCTGTCATAAAAACTCTGATAAGAAATAACCCGGGTGCTTTTGGCGATCATAACCAAAAGCGCCAGCCTGTCAGGATCTGCCACTATGACTGCAAACAAATGGTTAAATTGCCTAGCACTGGTTGCGGCAACCAGCCTGGCGAACGCTGCAGATTTCGCCACCGACGATGAACGTAACACCGTACAAGTCTTTGAACATGCCCGTCCCAGTGTTGTGTTCGTTACTAATGAGCGCCTGGCTCGCGACCCCCGCTCCTGGGACATAATGAGTGTACCTTCAGGATCAGGCACCGGATTTGTGTGGAATACAGATGGCTATATAGTCACCAACTACCACGTGGTTGAAGGCGCCAACAAGGTCATGATTACCCTCCAGGATCAAAGCTCCTGGCCTGCCAAAGTGATAGGGCTCGCGCCTGAACGCGACCTTGCGGTTCTCAAAATTACCGTTCCTAACGGAAAACTTTCTGCACTCAGCCTGGGTGATTCAAGCCAGTTAACCGTAGGCCGCAAAGTATTGGCAATTGGCAATCCTTTCGGACTGGACGCCACGCTCACCACCGGTGTTGTCAGTGCCTTAGGGCGTGAAATCGAATCGCCCAACCAGCGTAAAATCGGCAATGTTATCCAGACCGATGCGGCCATTAACCCCGGTAATTCCGGCGGTCCGTTGCTCAATTCACAAGGCCAGCTAATCGGTGTGAACACCATGATTTACAGCCCCAGCGGAGCCAGTGCCGGTATAGGTTTTGCCATTCCGGTAAATACCGTAAAAGACGTGGTGCCCCAGCTGATTAAAAACGGCCGTATTATCCGTCCGGTGATGGGTTTTGAATCTGCCCCCGAACAGTGGGCGCGCCAAAGCGGCATTGAGGGCTTACCTATTTTGCGTGTATTTAACAACTCGCCCGCACAAGAAGCTGGTTTGCAAGGTGTATGGCGCAACAGTTGGGGGCAGTTGGTGCTGGGTGACGTGATAGTGGCCATTGATGGCAAACTCACCCCCGACAACGATGCCTTTATGAGTATTCTGGAAAACCACAAACCAGGCGACCGCGTGGAGGTACAACTTGTGCGCGACGGTAAAGTCATTAAACGTTCGCTGACACTGGCCCATCCCCCGCTCAATAAGCCCTGAGGCTTATCAAAGGAAACTTATGCTGCCCAGTGGCTTAGGTATTGCCGATATTCCTGAGAACGGCAGCAAAGGCTTTGAGTGCAACGGCGAAAGGTATTTTGCTGTTAAAAAACTGGCAACGCTTTATGTGTATAAAAACAGCTGCCCGCACACAGGCATTAGTCTGGAATGGACCGAAGACCAATTCCTTGATGCCAGCCGTACCATGATCCAATGCGCCAATCACGGCGCATTGTTTGTCATTGAAAGTGGAGTTTGTGTTGCGGGTCCATGCAACGGCCGTAAGCTGAAGGCAGTATCTTTTCAGCTCGTAGACGAACAGATATTTTTAACAGCTTGATAACTACAACAATATACTTCATAAACTATTCAACAGAGCATCATTCCCGCGTAGCGGATCGGTAGCGTTAGAAATTACAGCCACACGGGTGCCACATTTCGTGCGCATAGCGACTTCCACACCAACCTGATCTTTTTGCATTCACAAGACCTAATACCTGGTAATACTAATGGTAGATAATCTTGGTAAACATCCGTAAAAAGGCTCACACAGTGCGTGCAATTGATTTACATTTTGTACTTTACTTCGACAGGACTCAGCCATGAATAACTTCAGTTTTCACAACCCTACCAAAATTCTCTTCGGTGAAGGCCAAATCAGCGCACTTACCGATTTAATTCCCAACGATGCCCGTATTTTATTAACCTACGGCAGCGGTTCTATTAAAAAGAACGGCGTTTACGACCAGGTTATTAATGCGCTGAAAGGTAAAGTATTTTTTGAGTTTCCCGGTATCGAACCTAACCCGCATTATGAAACCTGCCAGAACGCCATAGCACTTATCAAGGAAAAACAAATTGATTTTTTATTGGCAGTGGGCGGCGGCAGTGTTGTTGATGCCACTAAATTAATTGCAGCAGGTGCAGAATTTGAAGGCGAACCCTGGGACATCCTGGAAAAACACGCACCGGTAACCAGCGCAATGCCGCTAGGCTGTGTTCTAACCCTACCTGCAACAGGTACAGAGAGCAACGGTAACTCTGTAGTAACCAAAGCGGCAACCCAGGAAAAACTATCCTTTGGCAGCCCCCTGGTTTATCCGCAATTTGCGATCCTGGACCCGACTACCACCTATTCTTTACCTCCGCGCCAGATTTCAAACGGCGTTGTCGATGCTTTTGTGCACATTATGGAACAGTATTTAACCTATCCCGTAAATGCCAAGGTGCAAGACCGCTTTGCAGAAGGTCTTCTGCTCACCTTGATTGAAGAAGGCCCAAAAGTCCTGGCACAGCCCAATGACTACCAGATTCGCGCTAACGTGATGTGGGCAGCGACTATGGCCCTTAACGGTTTGATCGGCGTAGGTGTGCCACAGGATTGGGCAACCCATATGATCGGCCATGAACTCACCGCCATGCACGGTTTGGATCATGCGCAGACACTGGCAATTGTTTTGCCATCGGTGATGAACCAACAACGCGAACAAAAACGCGAAAAATTAATTCAGTACGGTAAACGCGTGTGGAATTTATCGAATGAAAATGATGATAAATTAATTGACGCCGCTATCGCAGCTACCAAAAATTTCTTTGAACAAATGGGTGTCCCCACCAGCTTTAAAGGTTATGGTTTGGATGGCAGTTCAATTCCGGCGCTGGTTGAAAATGTAATTCGCCATAATCCCAATCCACTCGGTGAAAAATCGGATATTACTGCGGAAGTTACGCGCAAGATTTTGCAAGCGGCGGCGTGATATTAAAAACAGCACGCAACGTAAATCCTGTATTCATTTAGAAATAATCGTCATCCTCACACCATGGGGATGACGATGTCCAAATAACGTCACATCTATTTAATCTTCACCCGTAGTTTTTTCTTCAATAAAATTTTATTGGCGGCCGGATTTATATCTGCACCATAAGCGATTACTTCAACTCCGGCAGCGACAGCTTCACGCAACGTTTTTCCATACAGTGGATCAATCGCATCCGCCGGTTCGACCCATTCTATGCCGGTGTGCTGAACACAAAACAGCAATACGGCGCGGTGACCTTCGCGCACTACATGCATAAGCTCACGCAGATGTTTGGTACCTCGTTCGCTCACGGCATCGGGAAACAAGCCTTGTCCGGATACATCCATCAAGGTGACATTCTTGACTTCAACGAAGCATTTTGCGCTTGCGTTTTCCAGTAAAAAATCCACTCGCGACTTTTCGTTGCCAAAAACTATTTCTCGACGGATGTTGTCATAGCCCTGCAACTCTGCAATAGCACCCACACGAATGGCAGTCTCTACGAGAGCGTTAGCGCGTGAGGTATTAATCCCCGCCAAATGGCCGCTGGGTGTGGTGACAATTTCCAGGGTATGCGGATATTTTCGTGTCAGGCTCGCGGAGCTGGAATACCAACACTGGCTCATGGGATGGATGCAGTTTTTCATCGAGCCGGTATTGGGACAATGCAGCGTGACATGATCTCCGTTCGGCAGGACTATATCCGCCAGAAAACGCTTATAACGTTGGATAAGTTGTGCCGGGTAAAATACCGTGGGGTCTACAGACTGATTTGACATAAAGCGCGACCTACAGAAAAGTAAGGCAAGAGTTGCACAAGATTGAACCACATCTGCGAAATTTTAGGGTATCTTTGGCAGTTATAAATGCGAAGGCAAAAAATCGCTGGCACCCTGTTTTATTATCTGGTAGCTTGCCTCCCCTTCAAATTCTCTGTGGCCGCACGATGCGGTCATTTCACCGCAACCAGCTTGCTGGCCGGTTTATCAAGAACGAGATAACACGACGAGGCGCTGACGATATGGCGAAAAAAACTCCTTCAACCGAAACCTTTGCTTTACGCCCATTTACTCCCTATGAGGAGAAAAAAGGTGAAGAGTACATGAACGACAACCAGAAACAGCATTTTCGTAATTTGCTGTTGAACTGGCGCTCAGAGTTGATGGAAGAGGTGGATCGCACTGTGACCCATATGAAAGATGAGGCCGCAAACTTTCCCGATCCAGCCGACCGTGCCAGCCAGGAGGAAGAATTCAGCCTGGAACTGCGTACCCGCGACCGCGAGCGCAAACTGATCAAGAAGATTGACAGCACCCTTGAGCTGATCGAGAACGATGATTACGGCTACTGCAACGCCTGCGGCGTTGAAATTGGCATTCGCCGCCTTGAAGCACGCCCGACAGCAACACTCTGCGTGGACTGCAAAACCCTGGCAGAAATCAAAGAAAAACAAATTGGCGGCTAAGACCGTCAATTACAGTACCAATACAGGCGGCGAGGTAAACCTCGCCGTTTTTGTATGTCATCACTGAACCAGCCTTCTCCCGCGCACTATATAGGTCGCTTTGCACCATCCCCTACCGGTCCTTTGCATTTCGGTTCACTGGTCAGCGCCCTTGCCAGCTATTTGGATGCGCATCATAAGGGTGGCAAATGGCTGGTACGCATGGAAGACCTTGATCCTCCGCGCGAACAACCAGGCGCTGCCGATGCAATCCTCCGATGCCTGGAAAGCTACGGCCTTGAGTGGGATGATTCGGTGCTTTACCAAAGCCGGCGCAGGGATATTTACGAGGATTATCTCTCACGATTACACCGGCAAGGCCTACTCTACGCCTGCGACTGCACCCGCCAGGACTTACAGGCGATGGGCGGCGTTTACAACGGTCGCTGCCGCACGCGATCTGTAGATACCGGCCTGCCCCACGCACTGCGCCTAAAGCTTTATGATTTACCTGCCATCTATGACCTTCACGACGAATTATGTTTTGAAGACCTCATCCAGGGCACCCAGTGCCAACATTTGCGCACTGAGGCTGGCGACCAGATACTCAAGCGGAAAGATGGTCTTTATGCCTACCAACTCGCCGTTGTGGTGGACGATATCGAACAGCATATTACCCATATTATTCGCGGCAGCGATTTGTTGGAGGTCAGTGCCCGCCAGATATTCCTCTTTCAATTACTGGAAGCCAGAGTGCCTGCCTTCGGGCACGTCACCCTCGCCAGCCAACCGAATGGACAAAAGCTCAGCAAACAGAATCTTGCTCCTGCACTTGCGCTTGAAGATGCCGGTACAAACCTCTGGCAGGCGCTCACATTTCTGGGACAACAGCCGCCCCTTGAACTGCGCGGTGCAACAGCTGCTGACTTATTAAGTTGGGGGAAAACACATTGGCAGCGAAAGGCTGTCCAGGGATTAAGTGCTATTTACGCCCCGCACCAGAAATAACGACGATTAAACCCTAAAAGCGCTATAGTTAACCGCAGAACCCCTAACTACCGAACCGATCATGAATAATCAACGCCTTGTTATTTTGTTGTTGCTTATCGCGTACTTATTTTCGCCCTCCCTGTTCACCTGGATTATCAGCCCCAACGGGGTATGGTATCGCCCCTATTTGTTTTGGATGGGCCTGATCCTGGTGACTTTTATTTTCCAATGGCGCCGCAAAAAACCGCAGAACTTTGATTAACATCTAATAACAAGAACGCGACCTATGACTTTTGATTTTTTGCAAGTTGCCATTATCGGCGTCAGCTATCTGTTGCTGCTGTTCGGTATAGCCTATATCACCGAGCGCGGCTGGGTTCCCGAGCGCATTACCAACCATCCGGTAACCTATATTTTTTCGCTGGGGATTTTCGCCAGCGCCTGGGCGTTCTACGGTGTCGTCGATCTCGCTTTCCAGTTTGGCTATGGCGCCCTGGCGTACTACCTGGGCACGGGTGCACTTTTTCTTTTTGCGCCGGTTGCGCTCGCCCCCCTGGCAGAATTGGCGCGCCGCCACCAGGTGCATTCATTGGCCGACCTGCTGGTGTTCCGCTATCACAGCCATGCCGTAGGTGCGCTCACCACGCTCTGTATGCTGCTGGGCATCATGCCGCTTATGGCTTTGCAGATTCAGGCGATTGCCGACACTATGCATATCCTGGTGGTCAGCGGAAACGGTAACCCTTCCCTGAGCATTGCCGATAACGGTCTTACCTTCAAGGATGTGATGGCACTCTGCTATTGCGCGATCCTGGCACTTTTCACCATTTTATTCGGCTCCAATCGCGACCAGCATCGCGGTTTGATCACCGCTATGGCCTTTGAAAGCTTGTTGAAAGTCTGTGCCATGTTTGCGGTAGGCTTGGTAGCTGTATTTGGTGTTTTCCACGGTCTGGATGGCCTGAATGAATGGCTGACAGAACATCCCGAAAACCTGGCACTCTTGCACAGCCCTATCCAGGATGGCTCCTCGCACACATTGCTGCTGGTATTCGTTGCTACGGCTGTCACCATGCCGCATATATTCCACCTCGGTTTGGCGGAGAATCCTCTAATGCGCAACTCGCGCAGCGTAACCTGGGCTTTTCCGCTTTTTCTGTTATTTATGGCTTTACCCATATTCCCTATCTTGTGGGCAGGTTCAGAACTGGCGGTACCGCTTGACCCCCAGTATTTCACGCTGGGTGTACCCATACTTTTTAACTCTCCCTCGCTTACGGTGCTGGCGTTTATCGGTGGTTTATCTGCTGCGACCGGCGCCATGATCATTATCACCCTTGCGCTGGCTACTATGGTGATGAACCACTGGTTATTGCCCAGCCTGCGCCTGACTGCCCGCAATGACCTGTACCGCCAGCTACTGTGGCTGCGTCGGATTTTGATTGCGGCCATTTTCCTGGGCGGCTACCTGTTTTACTGGGTATTGAACAATCGCTACAGCCTTACCGACCTGGCGTTTGCTGCCTTTATCGAGACCTTGCAATTCCTACCGGGCACCTTTGCCATCATGTTCTGGAACCCCGGTAACCGGCGCGGTATGCTGGCAGGCTTATCGGTGGGCACGGCTATCTGGTTTTTCGGATTATTGTTACCCGTGATCACAGGCATCAAGGTCCTGCACATTCCTTACCTGGAACTGTATATCCCGGTAGGTAATGCTTATTGGAACAGCATCACCCTCTTCTCACTGGGCTTGAATACAGCGATTTTTATCGGGGTTTCACTGCTCACCGAGCAATCTGAAGAAGAACACTATAGCGCCGACCTCTGTGCGGCTGACGAACTCAGTCATCCCGTACGCCAGGCACTGGATGTTCACTCCGCAGCTGAATTCAAGGAACGCCTCGCCAAACCACTGGGTAAAGTCACCGCCAGCCGCGAGGTTGATGTCGCCTTAAAACAACTCAATTTAAGCATAAACGAACGCCGCCCTTACGCCCTGCGCCGTCTGCGTGACCAGATTGAAGGAAACTTATCAGCCTTGATGGGTATCCACGTTGCCAGTGAAATCATGGATAACCACCTGCCCTTCAAAGTTGCCGATGAACGGGAAACCCTGGATATCAACCTGATCGAAAACCGCCTGGCGCAATATCAAAACCATTTGACCGGTATGGCCGCCGAACTGAACAACCTGCGCCTCTACCACCGTAAAACCTTGCAAGAACTGCCCATGGCAGTGTGCTCATTAGGACCAGATACCGAAATCCTCATGTGGAACCGCGCCATGGCAAGCCTGACCCATACCCCGAGCGATGAGGTTACCGGCTCTTACCTGGCCGATATTGCTGAACCCTGGCGCAGCCTTCTCACCGATTTCAGCACCAGCCGTGAAATGCACTACTACCGGCGCGAAATTGAGCTGGAAGGCCGGCCACACTGGATCAGCCTGCACAAAGCCACCATTGAAGGCCCTATTACCGAAGGTGTTTATGATCAGGTCATGATGCTGGAGGACGTAACTGAAACCCAACTGCTGGAACAAGAACTGATACACAGCGAGCGCCTCGCCTCGGTAGGTCGTCTTGCGGCGGGCGTCGCCCATGAAATCGGCAACCCCATCACCGGCATTGCCTGCCTTGCCCAAAACCTGCGCTATGATTCAGATAACCCTGAAGTATTGGAAACTGCCGATCAAATCCTGAGCCAAACCGACAGGGTCACCCGCATAGTGCAGTCACTGGTCGGCTTTTCCCACACCGGCCACACCGCCAAAAGCGAATTTCAGGCAGTGGTGCTGCGCGATTGTGCCAAAGAAGCTATAAGCCTGCTCTCCCTGCAAAAAGACAAGCAACAGGTGGAATTTATCAATGAAATTGCATCAAATGCCATTGTCGCCGGCGATACTCAGCGTATGATTCAGGTTTTTATTAATTTGCTGTCCAACGCGCGCGATGCAAGCCCTGAAAACGGCCGCGTTCTGCTCACCAGCAACGAAGACGAATACTCTATCGATATCATGGTTACCGATGAAGGCAGCGGTATATCACCTGAAATCCAGGATCGGATTCTGGAACCTTTCTTCACCACCAAGGAGCCCGGCGAGGGCACCGGACTCGGCCTGGCGATGGTATACAGTATTGTAGAAGACCACGGCGGCTTGCTGGATATCCATAGCCCCGTCGATACAGTGCGGAATCGCGGTGCGCAATTCATTGTGAAATTGCCGCGACATGTTGAGTCTTTGGTAGATATTTAAGGTAGGATAGCCAACCAGGTTTTTGGGCTGACTAGCATATCCGTCAGCCCGAGTTTACTGACAATTGTTTAGGCAAGCCGATCGCTATGAGCAAGATTCTGATTGTTGAAGATGAAACCATCATTCGCAATGCGTTGCGCAAGCTGTTAGAGCGCAATCAGTATGAAGTGAACGAAGCCCCCTCGGTAAAGGAGGCAACCAGTAAGTTCAACCTCAAGGATTTTGACCTGATTATCAGCGACCTGCGGCTTCCCGGCGCACCCGGCACAGACCTGATCAAACTTGCGGGCGAAACGCCTGTACTTATCATGACCAGCTACGCCAGCCTGCGATCGGCAGTCGATTCCATGCGTATGGGCGCTGTGGATTATGTAGCCAAACCTTTTGACCACGATGAAATGGTCAATGCTGTAAAACGTGTGATCGGCAAAGCCAAAGCCGCCAACAAAGCCGCGACCCAGGGCCTAACTGCCAGTAAAGCCATTGCCGGTATGATCGGCAGCAGCGACGTTATGCAGGACCTTTATAACCGCATCCATAAAGTTGCCCCCACCGCCGCCACGGTATTGATCCACGGCGAGACAGGCACAGGAAAAGAACTGGTTGCCCGCGCCCTCCATGAAGAAAGTCAACGCAACAATCACCTGATGATTTCGGTCAACTGCGCCGCGATTCCCGACACCCTGATTGAATCGGAACTCTTCGGCCATGAAAAAGGCGCCTTCACCGGCGCCCAAAGCAACCGCGAGGGCCTGGTTGCCGCTGCGGATGGCGGAACCTTATTCCTCGATGAAATTGGCGAATTACCGCTCGAAGCCCAAGCCCGCCTGTTGCGCGTATTGCAAGAAGGCGAGGTGCGCCCGCTCGGTTCTGTTGAGTCGCGCAAGGTAGATGTGCGTCTGGTGGCGGCAACTCACCGCGACCTACGTAAGCTGGCAAAAGAAGGGAAATTCCGCGAAGACCTGTATTTCCGTATCAATGTGGTGCAGCTGACCTTGCCACCGTTGCGCGAGCGCGGTCGCGACATCATCAATATCGCTGAATCACTTTTGCAGCGCTATTGCAGCCAGTTTGGCAAACCCCAGTTAAAACTCTCCGCTGACGCTGTAGAAGCCATTATGGGTTACTCTTGGCCAGGTAATGTGCGCGAACTGGAAAATGCCATGCAACGTGCTGTTATCCTCTGTGAAGACAGCAGCGAAATCAGTTCGCTGCTGTTATCAATAGATGCAGATTCAGGCTCCCAAAGTGACCTGGATGCAGGCGACAGTCTTTATGGCCAAGCCCGTACCCTCGGAGGAGCTGTTCCGCAACGCCCCCTTAAGGAAGTGAGCGAAGACCTGTCACTGGAAGATTATTTCCAACGCTTTGTGATCGAACATCAAGACTCCATGAGTGAAACCGAACTGGCGCGCAAATTAGGCGTAAGTCGCAAATGCCTGTGGGAACGCCGCCAGCGTCTGGGGATTCCTCGTACCAAAAACAGCGCTTCAAGCCTCGCTAAATAGCCCTTTTCCCTACTTATCCAAATCTTTCCCATATTCCGGTGACGCCTCTCGCCGGATTATGGAATGTTACGGTTTTGCTTATTTTTTACACTAAACGTTGAATAATCCGCCAGTCCGTTACCCCCAGTCACGAAACTGTTACCGCACAAAAAGTGTTACCGAAATTTGGTGATCGGTAACAAATATCCAGAATTTTGTAACTCTTAGAAATAACAAAAAGTTATAAAAATACGACAAAAAACACTAAGCCAATGATTCAAAAGAATTTTTTTTTATTGGCATAGGAAGTGCTCTATGTCCGACACTAAAAACAATAAACGATAATAAAAAAAACCTTAATGACGATAACAACAACAAACAATAAGAAACTGAAAAATATTAATAAAAACAACAAATAATAAGAAACAGAAGTATTTAATAACAACAAGAAACAATAATAAGCAGAACCATAAAAATAACGATGTAAGTGATTGAGCAAGACCAGCGCTAGAAGAAAAAAGCAATAAGATACTACAATAAAGCGGAAGAACTTAGGCAGAGGATGGGATAGCAAGCGAGTTTGGATTTTAGTATGGATGCATCCCCATTGATTGCCTTATGAGCACCTCAGTTGTGCTACCCTCCTGACGGGAAAGCTTTTAAAGCTTTCCCGTTTTACTTAGGGCATCCATGCCCTAACCCATCTCGAGGCAGCCCCCGGCTGTGAAATTTGCCCTCACAAATGCTTTAATTTCCTCTGCCAAGCGGGTTCTGCTACACTCGCGCCCATTTGCTAGCGCCTCACTTACTTTCACTTGCGCCCATAAATTATGCTGAAACGTTTGTTTAATTTTCTCTCTTCGCGACCCGCCGAGCCTAAAAGCGCTTCGCCAGTGATCATTCCCCGCGACCAGCATAGTATTTCGCGCAAAAACATCAGCCCCGCCGCCATCAAGATCATCAAACAACTGGAAGATGCCGGGTTTACAGCTTACCTGGTGGGTGGTGGTGTACGCGACCTGTTATTAGGTGGCCATCCGAAAGATTTTGATATAGCTACCGACGCCAAGCCGGAAGAAATCAGGCGGGTTTTTCGCAGTGCCCGTATTATCGGCCGCCGTTTTCAAATTGTGCATGTGCGTATTGGCCGCGAAATTTTTGAGGTCACAACCTTCAGGGGTCACCACGAGGATATAGCCCACGCCAAAGCCAGAACAGACGAAGGCATGCTGTTGCGTGACAATGTATACGGCACCATTGAAACCGATGCGGCGCGGCGCGATTTCACAGTAAATGCCCTCTACTACACCACTCGCGACTTCTCCGTTCACGATTATTGTGATGGCCTGAAAGACATTAAAAACCGTACCTTGCGTATTATTGGCGACCCGGAAACCCGCTACAAGGAAGACCCGGTACGCATGCTTCGCGCCATTCGCTTTGCGGCCAAGCTGGGGTTCAGTATCGAACCCAACACGGCCAAACCTATTCGCGAGCTGGGCAACTTGCTGGCCAATATTTCTGAAGCGCGCCTGTTTGAAGAAGTGCTCAAATTATTCCTGAGTGGTTCGGCAACGGCCACCTTCCATCTGTTACGCGAATATGATTTGCTCAAGCAGTTGTTCCCCGGAGCGGATGCGGCCATCAAATCGGGCGACGAGCTGGCCCTCTCCCTCATTGAACGCTCTATGGTCAATACCGATAAACGTATCCGCGCCGAAAAAACGGTTACGCCTGCGTTTATCTATGCCGCTTTATTATGGCCCGCCCTGCAACATGAGCAGCAGCGCCTTGAAAGTACGATGTCGCCGTCGGTCGCCTATCTGGAGGCATGCCAAAAGGTGATTAGCCAGCAATTGGCGCGCACGTCCATTCCAAAGCGTTTTTTAATTCCCATGCGCGAAATTTGGGACCTGCAAGCGCGCCTGCCCGGTCGCCAGGGGATGCGGGCCTTACGCTTGCTCGATCACCCGCGGTTTCGCGCCGCCTACGATTTTTTACTGCTGCGGGAAGATGCCGGAGAAAAACTGAATGGCCTGGGTACCTGGTGGACCAGTTTTCAAAGTGCCGATGATGATGGCCGCGAGCAGATGGTAAAAGAATTGGGTAAGCAAAATAGCAGCAGCCGTCCGCGCCGTCGCCGTCCGCGCAAACCTAAAGCTGACGACGTATCCGGCAGCGCAGAATAATCACTGTGTACGCTTACATCGGCCTCGGCAGCAATCTGGAAAATCCGCTTGTGCAAGTGACGCACGCCTTGCAAGAGCTGGCTGAGATTCCACAAAGTAGCTTGCTTGCTGCTTCACCCCTGTATCGCAGCAAGGCGGTAGGACCAGGTGAACAACCGGATTACATCAATGCCGTTGCGCTGCTGCAAACCGAACTTAAGCCCCTTGTGTTGCTGGATGCCCTGCAAGCCATAGAACAACGCCACCGGCGAGTGAGGCTGGAGCGCTGGGGGCCACGTACACTGGATTTGGATATATTGCTGCTGGATGAGCAAGTGATTGATAGCGAGCGCCTCAGGGTGCCGCATCCATACCTGACCCAGCGCAGTTTTGTGCTTTATCCCTTGGGTGATATTGCCCCAGACTTGCAATTGCCTGATGGCCGCAAGCTGCGTGACTGTATTGCCCAATGTCCGCGCGATGGTCTGGCTCGTGTGGAATAACAAATATGCATCAGGAGCTTGCTGTGAACCCTGTGTTTGAAGATTTATCCCTTGATTTAAGCCATACCAGCCTGCCGCACTATATCGCGGTGGAGGGCTGCATAGGTGTAGGCAAGACTACCCTGGCCCGCAATATCGCCAAGTTATTCAATTACGATATGCTGTTGGAACAGCCCGAGGAAAACCCGTTTCTGGAACGTTTTTACAAAGACCCCAAATCTACCGCTCTGCCCACCCAGCTGTTTTTTTTATTCCAGCGCGCCAACCAACTTCAAAACCTGCGTCAAAGCGATATGTTCGAGCCGGTAAGGGTCGCAGATTTCCTGATTGAAAAAGACCAGCTGTTCGCCCGCGTTACCCTGGATGACGATGAGCTGAATATTTATCGCCAGGTCTACGACAAACTGCTGATTAACGCACCGCGCCCGGATTTGGTTATTTATCTCCAGGCACCCCTGGACGTATTGGTTGACCGCATTCGCCAGCGCGGCATTGCCAGTGAGCAGCACATCAGCATTGAGTACCTGAAAGCACTCAATGATGCCTATACCGAATTCTTCCACTATTACGACGGCGCCCCGCTGCTGATCGTAAATGCTAAAGACTTAAACCTCGCGCAGAACCGCGAACATTTCAAACAACTGGTGGAATATATACTCACCATTAAAAGTGGTCGCCATTATTACAACCCTACGCCCATGTTGTGATTTGGCAGTTTGCGCCATACTATTAATCCGGCAGTGAAATAGGTCTTCCCCATTTAACGGCGCCAGATACTTATCCTGCTTTTATCCCGCATTGCGGCCATCACAAGACGATCTGACTATGCCCTACGGAACCGTTTCTTCCAGCACTTCCACAGCCAATAGCGCGCTCACCAAAGCGGTAACCATCAATACCTTACACAAGTTCAAAGGCAGTGGTGAAAAGTTCGTGGTGATTTCACTTTATGACGCCCATATGGCGGCCATGGCGCAACGCTGCGGTGTCGAAGTCGTGTTAGTGGGCGATTCGCTGGGGATGACGGTATTGGGTTATGACAGCACGATTCCTGTGACCATGGAACAGATGATTTATCACGTAGAAGCGGTAGCGCGCGGCAATAAAAAATCACTGATCATGGGTGACTTGCCCTTTATGACCTATGCCACACCCGAAGATGCTTTGCGTAATTGCGCACGCATCATGCAGGCAGGTGCCCACATGGTAAAACTGGAAGGCGGTGAATGGCTGGCAGATACGGTACGAATGTTGTCTGACCGCGGTATTCCGGTGTGCGCGCATATAGGTCTGACACCGCAATCTGTTAATAAATTTGGCGGTTTCCGCGTACAGGGACGCGAGCAAGTGCAAGCGGATAAATTGCTGGCTGATGCCAAGCTGCTGGCTGAAGCCGGTGCCGATCTGCTGTTAATGGAATGCATGCCTGCCGCACTTGCAGCCCAGATTACAGCAGACCTTCACATCCCCACTATTGGTATTGGTGCCGGTAAAGATACCGATGCACAAGTGCTGGTGATTAACGATATCCTCGGATTAACCGAACAACCGCCTAAATTTTCCAAGAACTTTTTGCTGGAGGCCAATGATATTCCCGGCGCCATGCAAAAATACGTGGCGGATGTAAAAGCCGGTATATTTCCCGCAGAAGAGAACAGTTTTTAAATATTGACTCGATATTGCCAAATTTGGCGGATAAAAAAACCGGTACTGAAAACAGTACCGGCCAAGACCATACTAGAGTACAAAATAACAGGAATTCCAACCGGGCAACAACCAAGCCCATCTGACGCTAAATACACTGAATGCATAGCTCAGTGATTTAATTATTGGCGTTGATTAAAAAATTGCCAGCTCATAACTGCCATTTTTTTACACTCGTTTGAGATAACCATCACAATCTAATGTGAAAACGCTATAAACCTGCCTGAGCCCTGATGCCTTAATGGCCGGGAAAGGTGACAGCTTCGTTAATCAAAGCCTCTAATCTGGCCGCAGTACTGGAACGCAGAACAAAATCATCCAGCATGTTGCGCAATTTACTGAGTTTTGCGCGTGCAGCACGGAATTCAGCAGTAATAGGCTCATAGGACAAATCATGGTCCTGGACACTCAATTTCCCAATTTCAGACAGTTCTGAATGAACTGCGCTGATCAGGTCGTAAAAAAAGTCTTTACGCTCTATGTTACTGGCTTCCCAATAGGCTACATCCAACCCTATACGCAATTCCTCCAAAATTTTAATAGCTCGGGCAATACTATCGTTCTTCATAAACCACCTTTAAATAGATCAATATTGGCTTGAGTATAGAAGATAATCCTAAACGCAGAGGTAAATGTACCCGACCGGGCTAGCTCGCGAGTATCGGCTCCACTAAGATAGCAGCCTTGGTTGAGAGCATCCGAATGCCCATTGCAAACTTCAGTTTATTTTTATCCATTACCTTTATCGTCTCCGCCAGTCCGGGACCCATGATGCTTTCTTGCATGAGTAACGGCGGCCGTTTGGGAATGCGCAAAGCTGTCGTAGGCATGATGGGCGCAAGCCTCGGCAATTTGTGCCTGGTTGCACTTTCTGCACTGGGGATGGGACTTCTGATCAGCCAAAATGATGGGCTATTTACCCTGGTAAAATGGAGTGGTGCAGCCTATCTGGTCTGGCTCGGCGTGCAAATAATCCGCACGCCTATCAAACCGGATGTTCCCGGCAAGGAAATCGGACCAGGGTCGGCAAAATCCGTGTGGTGGAATTCATTTTTTATCGCTATCAGCAACCCCAAAGGTTTAATTTATTTCGGTGCACTCTTTCCGCAATTTATTTCGTACCAGCAGCCGGTTGCCATACAGTTTTTTATTTTAACCATTACTTTTTTGCTCACCGATTTATTATGGATGTTTATCTACGCCATAGCCGGCAACAGAATAATGCGCTGGCTTAAAGCACCCGAACATCAGCATATATTTAACAGAGTTTCAGGCCTTGTATTAATTATCGCCAGTATCTTTTTGGCGTTTTCAGGAAAACCCTAATGAATAAAAAGCTAATGCTTATTGGTATCACCTCTTTGATATCTATCGCTATTGATCAATGGACAAAATACCTCGCTACCCGGTACTTACTCGGCCGTGAAGAAATCAGTTGGTGGAGCGATTTTTTTGTGCTGACCTATTCAATTAACCACGGTGCATTCCTAGGCTTGGGCAGCAGTTTGCCGGAGCAGGTGCGCGACCTTATTTTCAGCGGCTTGGTGGGATTATTTTTAATAGGTTTTACAGTTTACACGCTGCGCGACAACAGCATGAACAACTTGCAAAACCTGGCTTGCGGATTAGTCTTGAGCGGGGGTTTCAGCAACCTTTATGACCGCATTACTAACAATGGTGGGGTTGTGGATTTTATGAATATGGGCATCGGCAGCCTGCGTACCGGCATCTTTAATGTTGCCGATATGGCGATTATGGCAGGCGTATTTTTATTACTGTTTTATTCGTACAAGAATGAAGTGAAAAAATAACTCGCCATTCGTTAATGCTTTTTATGACAGGGAGTCATCATACTCAGCCAAGATGCCTGGCTGAGTATGGCAACAACCCAGTAAATAACCTTCTACTTCAGCAGCGAATCCCGAACCTGCAACAAACTCTGTGCAACCTCAGAACCTGCCTGTGAATAGCGAATTCCCTGCTGTACAAACTGCATGGCAAGCTGGGAGTTTGCCAACTGAATATAGCTTTGCGCTAATATCAGATAGACATCCGGGGAACGGCGATCAATGCGTAGCGCGCGCTCCGCAGTTGCAATTGCCGCCTGATAATTTTTGGCCTGGTATTGCGCACGCGCCTGGCTCACCAGACTTGCCGTGGCATTGCTGGTTGCCGTAGGTGCAGGTGCTTGTGTTTGCGGCACTACCGGTGGGGGGGCAATCGGCTCAACAGGTTTTTCCGGCACTTTGATATCATCGGGCTTTGGTGCCGGCTCAGACTTTTCAATTACCGGAGGTTGCTCTGATGCAGGCTTCACATGGCCGGCACAACCAACCAACTGTGTAATGATAAATATACAACCTGCCAATAAAAATATTCTTTTCATTACCTCTCCAATTAATGCTGTATGACTGCGTCTTATCAAATGTATTAAACGATGGCAATTTATTGATTTCTAAGAACCAGCCCTTCCTTTACTATATTGAATAGTCTTTCATCCCCATCAGGATAATGTTGCTTAATATAATTTATTATATTTTCATTCGCTTTTTCAAAAACCCAAAGCTCAATTGAGCTGGATACTTCATGGGCTAAATCATTTCGGTTGAAATATAATTCAACCATTTTTTTCAATGCTTCCTCCAGGTCAATCTCTGCTAATGACTCTAATCCTTTCATCGCAATATTAATGTCTTTTTTATTCATCATCTTGTTAAAAAATCTTTTGCCACCAATGCTCTTCCGAAGCACCCTGCTGCATCTTGCAGGCGGTAGATTCCTGGGGCTTGAAATCATTGTGTAAGGGTAGCCACATAGCGCCATCACAATGCTCTGCGCTCAACAAGCCGGTACTCAGGTCTAGCCAGTCAAAGCTGACACCTTCTGGCGGCTGCTGGTTTACCCCCTGGGTCGGCAATTGCCGCATTAAATCTGCCCAGACTTGTAATGCCCCGCTGGCACCACTCAAAGGTGTTTTGGAATTATCGTCGCGACCGATCCATACAACCGCCAAGTGCTCACCGCTGAAACCCGCAAACCAGCTATCGCGCTGATCGTTAGTGGTGCCGGTCTTACCTGCCAAAGGTAAAGATGCAGGGAATGAATTATAAACGCTACGGCCCGTGCCTTCACGTAAAACCGCTTGTAAGGCATATTGCAATTCAAAGGTACTTTGCATGGAAAAACGCTGGTCCAATACCAAAGGATAACGCTTCAAGGGCTGGCCCTCTGCATTTAACACCTCGCGGATTGCATGCAAGGGTGTATAAACACCTTCTGCGGCCAGCGTGTGGTACATACCAGTCACCTCAATCGGCGACATATCAACCGCCCCGATTAACATGGCCGGAACTTGCGGAACTTCTCCCTCATAACCGGCGGCTTTAACCGTTTTTACCACGGCCTTGACCGTGAGCTGCATACCCAGGCGAACTGTTGCCTGGTTTTCAGAATGCGCGAGGGCGCGATAAAGTGGCATATTGCCGTGGCTACGGTTGTCAGCGTTTTTCGGCTCCCACAGTTTTCCATCCCCGCCTTTGATACTGACCGGATCGTCACTGACCAGGGTGCCCAGGTTGTAAGTCTGCGGCTGCTCGAGGGCAGTGAGGTACACAAAAGGTTTCATCAGCGAACCGATTTGGCGATGTGCATCCAAGGCGCGATTCAAACCGGGGAAGCGCGGATTTTTATCACCGATCAGGGCGAGGATTTCTCCGCTGCCGACCGAAGTAACCACCATACTCACTTGCAGGTCTTTGGTTTTATACTGCTTTTCAATTTGGGCGATGCGGCTGGCGACAGCTTTTTCGGCCAAGCGCTGGACCATGGGCGCGATAGTGGTAAAAATACGCAGACCTTCCTTGCGCAGATCATCTTCCTGATAATCCTGCTTCAACTGGCGTCGCACCAGATCAACAAACGCCGGATAATTGATAAGGCTTACATCATTTTCAGCGGCTAAGCCTAAGGGCGCAGCTTGCGCGATTTTTAATTGCTTATCGTCAATCAAACCTTCCTGGTGCATAACGCCCAAAACAAGGTTGCGGCGCGTTTTAGCGCGCTCGGCATTGCGCCAGGGATTATAAAACGAAGCACCTTTAACTAATCCAACCAAGAGCGCAACTTCCTGCGCATTTAATTCTTGCACCGGCTTGCGGAAATAGTGTTGCGATGCCAAACCAAAGCCGTGGATTTCGCGTGAGCCGCTCCTGCCCAGATAGACTTCATTGATATAGGCCTCCAAAATCTCGGATTTGCTGTAATGCAACTCCAACAATACCGACATAATGGCTTCGGGAATTTTGCGCGTTAAACTTTGCTTTGAAGTGAGATAAAAATTCTTTACCAATTGTTGGGTGAGCGTACTGCCGCCCTGCACAACTTCACCTTCGCGGGTATTCACCCACATGGCCCGCAAAATGGCCTCCGGCGATACGCCGTGGTGCTCAAGAAAATGCTTATCCTCTACCGCTAATAAGGTTTCACCCAGCAGCGGCGGTAACTGGTCAAGCTTAACCAGCACGCGGTCCTCAATATTATTGGGATAGATCCCGCCGATTTCTTCCGGCTCCATCCGCACCAGCGGCAGCGCAACACCTTTTTCATCCATCAAGGATGCAATCTTGCCGCCATCAATTCGCACACTAAAACGTTGCGGTTCTTCGCGCTTATCCCAAAAATCGAACCCGCGGGTCATTATTTCATAGGTAACTTCACTGCTGCTTGCGGCCCGGCGAGACATCTGGCCAGAAGAAGTGACTGTTGCTGATGAGCGGTAACCCAGTGCTTCCAATTCTTTTTCAAATAACACCGGCGTAAGCGGCAAGCCTTCGTAAAGCTCTAGCGGCCGCGAGTAGACGCGGGCCGGTAAGGCCCATTTTTTACCCTCAAATTTTTCACGGACAATTTTGTCGAGGTACATGCTCCAGATACCCAGCGCAATCGCACCCAATAGCGCAAGCACCAACAGCACCCAAAACAGTCTCACCCAGTTAAACTGTGCAAAAATACCCGGCGATGATTTTTTACCGCGACTGAGAAAACGACGTTTAGTCATTAATTAAATCCAACAGAGTACAAAGACAAGATTCAGGAGAGCCATAAACTCAATCCCGGTACCGTTTTTCGACATTTTACGGGTTCAATAATCCTTTATCGAGCCAAACCTTTTGAGCATAATGCCCAACCTCACAGATTCATCTCACCTATCCATCACATAAGGTTACTTCATGAGCAAGCAATACCACATCTATGGCATAGGCGCTGCCCTGGTCGATACTGAAATCACCCTTACTGACAGCGATCTGGCAGCCATGAAAGTTGATAAGGGCGTAATGACTTTAGTGGATGAAGCACGTCAGCGCGAATTACTGGATTATCTTGCTGATCATTTGGTCGCCTCAAACAAAGCCAGCGGCGGGTCTGCTGCCAACACCATTATCGCAGCCAGTTATTTTGGCTGCAAAAATGTCTACTCCTGTAAAGTAGCCAATGATGACAATGGCCATTTTTACATCGGCGATATAAAAGCCGCCGGTGTTACCTATCCCGCGCACATCACACCGCCCGCAGGCACTACCGGCAAATGCCTGGTTATGATTACACCTGACGCTGAACGAACTATGAATACTTTTTTGGGAATCAGTGAAACCTTATCAGTCGCCGAGCTTGATGTAAGTGCCATTGCGCACTCAGAGTTTGCCTATATCGAGGGTTATCTCGTCACCTCGCCTACAGGAAGGGCAGCTGCCATTGCCCTGCGCGAACACGCAAAAGCTAACGGCACTTACACTGTACTGAGCTTGTCGGACCCGGCGATGGTACAATTCTTTCGCGATGGCCTGTTGGAAATGATCGGCGATGGTGTGGATATTTTATTCTGCAACAGTGACGAAGCCATAGGCTTTACCCAAACCGCAGACCTGATAAGTGCGGCCGAAGCATTAAAAAAATACACTCGTCACTTTGCCATTACCCGCGGCAATGAAGGTGCGTTATTGTTTGATGGCAAGGATTATATTGAGGTCAGCGCCAATAAAGTAACCGCAGTCGACACCAACGGTGCAGGTGATATGTTTGCAGGGGCATTTTTATATGCACTGTCACAAGGGCACGGTTATAAAACTGCCGGAGAATTCGCAAGCCTGGCCGCCAGTAAAGTGGTCTCACAATTCGGGCCGCGCTTAAAAGCGGAACAGCATGCAGAATTGAAGAGCGCGTTTTTTAATTAAGGATAAAATGGATGCGCGCTTATCTAAAAATAAGTGTGCATCCAAAAAATAGACTACCCGGCTTTGATAGCCGCAAATCTAAAACCTTCGCTCCAAAACAACAAATCAAACCAAAGTGCCTGATGAACAACCACAATTAACCAAAATATCAGTTGAAACGATATTTTCCGGGTTTTGTGCCGAAATAATTGTTGCGCAATTAATGCCCCTGCCCAGCCACCCAACAGCTCAAAAAAATGCAATGTAGCTTCGGGCACCCTCCTGGCATCAGTTCCAGCTTTTTGTTTATCGGTCCAATATAAATAAAAAGCGATAAGGCTTGCCGCCATGTATAAGTAAGCCATCCATGGAAACTGATAGTTCACCCACAGCTGGGCCAAACCTGTTACAGGTAAAACCAACAAAACCATAAAGAAAATTATTTTCAGGTAATGCAGTGGTCTCCTTTTATTTTTCTTTGATGGCTCAGGCGAAGGCCTAACAGGTTTAGGAGGCTCAGGTTTGATGCGAATAGCCGGAGAATCAACCTTGAGTTCAGCGTGCCTCACATGCTTGGCAACTGGCCGACCATGTTCATCTTTTGCTTCCAGGTAAAATATTTTATCTCCTATGGCTGGCCTGCGGTCACCGTATAAAACGGTAATATGGAAAAACACATCAGCGCCTCTTTCCGCGCGGATAAACCCAAACCCTTTGTGATCATTCCACTGTTTAATGACGCCTGCGAGTTCTCCGCCCATGCGTGCATCCCATATTCTTTTCAATTAGGCTACTGCTGCCAGTAACCTGGTGATTTTTCCGATGGCATCAGCCACTTTTTTAATGGCCTTATCCAGCGTTGCCAAATCATTAATGGCAGCGTGTGTCCTGGCGGCGGCTTCGCTCAGTGCATGGGTAGCGGCAATATATTTGGGCGTATCTTTTTTTATAGCAGCATCAATAAGTTCTATCTGCTGTTCATAGAGTTTGTCCAAGAGTGACAGCAGCTCATCAGACAGAGAATGTTGTGAATCTCGCAGCTTTTCCAGGTTGCGGATGGTTTTTTGCAACTCAGCTCCAAGCGTACTCATAATGATTTCCTTGCAATTATTTAGATAAGACCTGATAGCTGTTGACCAGCTCCTGAACCTGTCGGGCGTACTCTTTTATATCATCAGTTGTATATTTTTGATTATTCATAACGCTGACCAATTCTACATTGGCTTTTTGTAAACCCTTCAACGCATTTTTAGCTTTATTGCTGAGTTCAGCCACACGGGTAATGTTGGTTTCGGATAAAACCAATGCCTGCACCGCACGATCCCGCTCCAGAACAGAATATTTATCGCCCGCATTGACCAAGCGCATGGAAGCATTTTTTAACCGCTTTGCCGTAACGTCGTAAGCTTTGATATATCCTTCGGCATCATCCTCGAGGGAAAAATCGTGTTGCAGTAACTCAACAAGCTCTTTTACAGGTTGCTGGTAAGCCAACACAATCCTCTTGGCAGCATCGGCTTTTTTCCTTGCGATCCACAGAGAACCAAAGCCTGCAACAACCGAGGTGAGAGCGCTTTTTTTATCATCAGGAAAATTATCCTTTAAGGCCGTACTGGTGGCATCCAGCAAGGCATTGGCTGATTTTTGCAGATCCTCTGTCCTGTCTTCACTGGCCAGCTGGCTCAATAACTCACCGTATAATTTTAAGGCTTTACTGGCCGCAACCCGCTTTGAAGTATCTTCAGCAGGAACGGCTTTATCAAAATTCAAACTGTTTGCCAATTTACTATTATCTATGGCGACCAGCTCTTTATTCATAGCGATAATATCCCTGCGGATATTAATGAACTCTTCTTCACCCAGTTTCCCCATACTTGCTGTTGCTGAACCAAACGATTGGGTTTTTATTATCTGATGACTGGTGAGACCGCAGGCAGAAAGCAGCAATACAGGAAGCAGAGGCAAAACGAGATGCAATCCCAAGCGCTTGATAATTGTCCGTATCATGATGTATCTCCCACTGTTAAAACTCATTAACCCGTTTTTAAACCTTACTTAACCAGTTGCCTAAGGCCCGATATCCTGCAGCTGTTTTTTAAATGTCGCCGTCCGCTCGGCAGTTTCAGGATGCGAAGCGAAATACCCCAGCAATTTGTTGTTGAAAAAATCTTTTTTATCTTCCGCAATAAGTTTGTCGCACAGTTCGCGATGCGCTTCGACATCAAACCAGCCTGTCTCGCCCTCATCAATCGAAGATGCTTGCGATGATGTCGAAGCAGAAGATGTGGAAATACTCCTTTTTGCTTTTTCCTTGTATTTATTTTGTTCCAATAAATGGCTGCACTTGCCCTGATAGGTTAAGCGATCCATCAAATCAATAAAGTAATGTCGTTCAATACGGTTTGCGTCTAAAAATAGCAGGGAATTATTATCAGCTTCGCGTTCGAAACCACGCGAATATGACATGTTAGTCATTACCACCGGCAAGGTTGCCAACAGATTGGATGCGGCAGATAAGTCACCAGTGACCATAGCCACAGCAAAACTGATCACCGACCCCTGGATAACTGACCGCAGTGAGTGGCGATATTTTACATGGCCGATTTCATGGGCAAGCACTGCCAGCAGCTCATCATCATGTTTGGCAAGGCGCACTATTTCATCGGTAAATAATACCGTACCGTCCGGCAGGGCAAATGCATTTGCACCGATTTCACCGCCGTTACGGAAAATAACCTTGATTCGCAAGTCTTTATTTTGTGCTACGGCCTGCGCAAAATGTTGCTGCAAACGTGCCTGAGTCGGATCGTCTAATTCGGACGGTTTGAATTGCGTTTTATCCAGAAATTGCAGGGTTTCTATAGCAGCCCTATCCATAACACCTTGCGGCAAGTGAAATGCGATATAGCGCGAAGCAGCGGGCAAGCCATAAGTAATCATGCCCCAGGTAAAGCTCACAACCAGGACTACTGTTAAGGCAACAAAGTAACTGTGGGTTTCCAATTGATGGGCAAGGTTATGTAAAGCAGAGGGCCGATGCAACGTCAACCATTGATCCACCAGGTCATGGTCTTCGGTTTCACATTTTGCACCATCGGGGAAATAAAGGAAGCGCGCAGTATTACCCACGCGCGATGAAACACGAATAGCGGAAAATGGCACCTGCACAAGCACAGAATGGGTTTGCAAATGAACAACACGCATTTCTCCGTTGTCGTTCATTTGCAACTCTACCGGTTGTGATACCGATGTATTTCCATCAAACCAGATTCCTTGCGGCGCCATGCAGTGACTCCTTTAACTAGATACTGATGTCGATATCAAAAATATCGTGGACGCCTTCAGCAAGTGAATTGGATTCTTCCAGTTTGTCGGCAATAAAGCCATCCAGATCACCTGATACTACCAGGGCTGTGTGCCCTGCTTTATAAGCAGCGGCGCGCACTTTGGCAAAAGGTACAAACAGGCCCAGCGTCAACAATATACCAAGTGTATTGGTAACAATTAAGCCCATATAGGAAAACACAGACCAGTTTGATGTGAACTGATGGTCGTCCAGCTTGGTGTTATTCCAGTGGATATTTGCCATAGTCACGACCACGTAAGCACCCAGCGCAAAATAGAATGCAATATAAAGCAGTACAAGCGGAATCATGCTCAAAAATGCAGCGGGATTGATGTCTCCTCCACCGGTAAGAATCGCCCCCATTGCAGCCCCACCCACCAGCATGGCAAACACCACAAAAAACGCTATAGAGCCGCCAATCAATACCAGCAGCATCATGTAATATTCTTTTACATGTACGTCAAAATTAAAAGGTTCTGCACCGTAGGAATGATTGTTGGTTACATAAGCGGCCTGTTTTTTCCATACAAAGGGAAATAGCAAACCAAAAGATAAAATGCCGAGTAAAGGCCAGCCGACAAATACCGCCAGCGCACCGCCAACACTTCCGTTAAAGCGAAACGCAATATTACGATAAGTGGTATGGCGCGCATTAAAGCGCAAGGAAGCCACAATAATCCAGGGCAGGAATGCCAGGAATAACAGCGCCATTACCAGCGAAAGTAGAGGGGAAATGTGGCCGGAAAATGAAAGCGCTATATACAGCAAAAATGCGATCACCCGCCCTTTCAGGATTTTTATGGGTTCAGCCGTATATTCAAACGTTGAACCTGCTATGCGTGTATTGCCATAAAAATATTGCTTGTTACGTACCTTGGCCCAGGCCGAATAAATACCCAGGGTAACAATGCTAAGCAGAATGTTTACAATCCAGATTTTAAAATACTCAAAGCCTCGTCCCTTAAATACAAATTGATGACGTTGTTTAGTCGGCTGATCTGACACAGGATCACTATAGGTACTATAAGAAGGCTTCACAGATGCTTGTAGAGGGGCGGATTCCAACGACTGGGAAAAGCCTTGCCCCTGCTCAGGCTCTTGCTGTTCCGCGCTTGTTACCATGGGCTCCAGGCTGAGCGGTATATCAACCGCCCTGGCTTCGGCAATCGCATCAACCCCCAGGGCAGCCAAACGCGCGATATATTTATCAGCAATTTCTTGTGAAACACCTGATTTTAACACAGCCCGTTTAGCAGCAAACAAACGTGCGACCTTATCCTCATCCAGGGAAAATAGCGCGGCAAAACCAGTTTGTACCTGGTGCGATTCAAAACCGGGAAGAATACCTTTGAGAACAACATCAAATTGCGGATCAGACATAAAAAACTCCGTGTAGATTTTTATAAATTTATAGTTTGATTATGTGTAGCCTTGCGATCCTAGCAAATTTTATGTGCCAAGTCGCGACTTACTTAAGCGGGGTACACACAGGGCAATCCTTATCTTTCGGCAATTTTAATTCACGCCATTGGCTGTAGCCCGCATCAAAAAGCAGCAGTTTTCCGGCAAGGGTTTTACCAACACCTGCAATTAACTTTATAGTTTCAAGTGCTTGCATACTGCCGATCACCCCCACCAGCGGTGAGAGTACGCCGTTGGCGGCACAGCTGGTATTTTCTTCGGTATCTTCTTCATAGAGGCAGCGGTAACAAGGGCAAGCGGGATTACGATGATCAAATACAGCAACCTGTCCCTCCAACCGAATGGCCGCACCTGACACCAGCGGTACTTTTGCCGCAACGCAAGCTGCATTTACCATAAAGCGCGTGGCAAAGTTATCGCAGCAATCGACTACCACATCCACATGATGCAATTGCGTGTGCAAGGTTGCCACATCCAAAGCCTGGGTAATGCAGGTAATGTCTACATCAGGATTTAAGGCACGCAGGCTTTGCGCGGCGGATTCCACCTTAAGCTGGCCGATACGATCGGTGGTGTGAGCAATCTGCCGTTGCAGGTTGCTCAAATCAACCTTGTCGAAATCGGCAAGTATTAAATGGCCGACACCTGCTGCGGCAAGATACATGGCCACCGGTGAGCCCAGGCCGCCCAGGCCAACAATGAGTACTCGCGCCGCCAACAGTTTTTCCTGCCCTTCGATATCAATATCAGGCAACATAATCTGGCGGGAATAGCGCAGTAATTGTTGGTTGTTCATAGTTATTAGCACTCGTGAAGCAAAGGATGCCTCAAAATTTTATTGAAAACATAAAAGCAAAACCAATAATACTTTTTTCATACTCCAGCAGGACCCTAAAAGCGCTGCCCAATAGTTACACGTTCATTCCGGCCAAAATCACGAAAGGTATTTATATTGTCAAAATGATGTTGCTCAAATAAATCCCGCACGGCATTGCCCTGATCATAACCGTGCTCCACCAGCAACCAACCCTTGGATTTAAGATAAGTCGGCGCATGCGCGATAATATATTCCAAATCAGCCAGTCCTTTGTTATCTGCAACCAGTGCCGATAAGGGCTCGAAGCGCACATCACCCTCACGCAAGTGTGAATCCTCGGGATCTATATAGGGAGGGTTGCTGACAATGACATCAAAGACTTTGCCATGTTGGATGACAGAAAACCAATCACTTGGTAAAAATTCTGCGTTGCAAATACTAAGCTGGTTACGGTTTTTTTCTGCCAAATCCACAGCGGCTAATTCTTTATCAACACCAAGGCATTGCCAGGATTTTTTTTCGTGCGCCAACGCCAGCGCTATAGCGCCTGTACCTGTACCCAAATCCAATAAATGACGAACCTGGTTATCTTCATCACCAGAAAATAAACCCAGGGTTGCTTCAACTAACAGCTCGGTATCCGGGCGGGGAATTAAGGTTGAATTATTGACCGTTAACGGCAATGACCAGAATTCGCGCTGACCGATAATGTGGGCAATGGGCTCACCTTTTAAACGGCGGATAAAAAAATCCTGGAATATTTTCGCTTGTGCTTCAGTAAGGGTTTGCTCCGGCCAGGTGAAAAGATAAGTACGGTCTTGTTGGAGGATATGGGTAAGGAAAATTTCGATATCGAGACGCGGACTATCGCTTACATCGGCAAGTTGCGAAAAGTGCTTCAGGCAGTTGGCGATGGTGAGTAAATTCATTTATATATCCTCAGTCATCCGCAGGGGGTCCAGTGACCTTACTGCGACATTACTTTGGCATGACACGAGATTCGCTGCGGGGATGATGACCCACATGGATATGGCACGTTTTCCGAAGTGCCGGAAAGCGTGCTGATGCCAAGCTTACATGGACGAACTTGCAGTGCGTCTTGCAAAAATTAACCGGTCACCAATTTGCAAGATGTGCACAATAATCAAAAAAATATTAATCCGAAATCGCCGCCAATTGATCCGCCTGGAATTCATTGGCAAGCGGCTGGATAATACCGGTCAAATCGCCTTGCATAACTGCATCCAACGAATAGAGCGTAAGGTTGATGCGGTGGTCTGTCACGCGCCCCTGCGGGTAATTGTAAGTGCGGATTCGCTCAGAGCGATCACCGCTACCCACTAAACTGCGGCGCTCATCAGATAAGGATTTGTGGGCAGCATCTTCCTGCATGGTTTTTAATTTGGTCGCCAGCAAGCTCATGGCGCGGGCGCGGTTTTTGTGTTGCGAGCGTTCGTCCTGGCATTCCACCACCAAACCGGTGGGAATATGCACAATGCGAATGGCGGAATCGGTTTTGTTAACATGCTGGCCACCGGCGCCGGATGAACGAAACGTATCAATACGCAAATCCGCTTTGTTAATGTTGACTTCTTCCAACTCGTCCGCTTCCGGCATTACTGCCACCGTGCACGCAGATGTATGGATGCGCCCCTGGGTTTCTGTCGCCGGGACTCGCTGTACGCGATGCGCGCCCGATTCAAATTTTAATTTTGAATACACACCCTGGCCGGTCACCAGGGTAATGATTTCTTTATAACCGCCGTGTTCACCGTCGCTTTGGCTTAACACCTCAACGCGCCAGCCCTGGGTTTCAGCATATTTGGAATACATGCGGAATAAATCACCAGAGAAAATCGCCGCTTCATCGCCGCCGGTACCGGCGCGAATTTCCAGATAGCAGTTCTTTTCATCGTTGGGATCTTTTGGCAAAAGCAAGCGCTGTAATTCAAGTTGCGTAGGTTCCAATCTGGCCTCGCAATCGGCCAGCTCTTCTTCGGCCATTTCTTTCATGTCGGCATCGCCATCGGCAATTAAATGCCTGGCCTCTTCCATGTTATCCAACAGTTGCAAATAACTTTTGTAGCCGACAACTACGGGTTCCAGTTCCGCATATTCTTTGGACAGTTCGCGAAATTTATTTTGGTTGTTAATCACGTCTGCCTCAGACAAGAGCGCGCTCACTTCTTCATAGCGCTCTTTAAGGCGATCTAACTTTTCTAAAATTGATGCTTTCATTTAGGTATCACTTTCTTCCAAATCGTCGGGCTGTAAATCGAACAGCGCATGCGCCAGTTGTACTACCTGGGTTTGGCCGTTGGCACTGGCTTCTTTTAAATGCGTTGTGGGCGAATGTATCAATTTATTGGTTAGGTTACGGGCCAATTGCTGCACTATTTGCTCTGGGTTTGCGCCGCTTTCCAGTGCGCTCATGGCTTTTTGCAGTTCAAGATCGCGCAGGTTTTCGGCTTTTTTGCGATAGGCTTTGATGGTAGCCAGCGCATTTAAAGAACGCTGCTGGCGACGATAAAGCTCAACACCCTCGGCGATAATTTCTTCGGCTTTATCGGCTGCCGCTACACGGGATTTTTTGTTTTCATCGATAACCGTATGTAAATCGTCAACGGTATACAGATAAACATCATCCAGCTCGCCTACCTGTTCTTCAATATCGCGCGGTACGGCAATATCCAGCATAAACATGGGTTTATGCTTGCGCTTTTTTAATGCACTCTCTACCGCACCTTTACCCAATAAGGGTAACTGGCTGGCAGTCGATGAAATGACTATATCTGCGCGGTGCAAATGCTCCGGGATATCGGCCAGCAAAATAGCTTCGCCATTAAGTTCGCGGGCCAGTCGCTGGGCGCGGTCAAGGGTGCGATTGGCCACCACCATGCGGTGAATACCATGCTGTGCCAGATGGCGGGCAACCAGCTCTATGGTTTCACCGGCGCCGATTAATAAGGCCGTATCCTGTTTTAAATCTGAAAAAATCTGCTGCGCCAGGCTGACTGCTGCATAGGCAACTGAAACCGGGTTTTCACCGATGGCGGTTTCGGTGCGCACACGCTTGGCGATACTGAATACCTGTTGGAAGGTCGTGTGCAATTCACCGCCGATGGTGCCCGCCTCACAAGCCACGGCATAGGCCGATTTCATCTGCCCCAGGATTTGCGGCTCACCCAGAACCAGGGAATCCAAACCACCTGCTACCTTCATCATATGGCGTACGGCTTCATCACCTTCATAGGTATAAAAGCTATGGCTTAATTCGTCAGGCTTGATATTGGTATGGGCCAGCAACCACTCGGTCAGATGGATAAGTTCACGCTCGCTGCTGGCGTAAATTTCCGTGCGGTTACAGGTGGACAAAATCGCCACTTCGGCAAGGCCGGCCTGCTCAATGGCTGAACGCAGCGAAGCATCCATAGTCTCCGGTGCAAAAGCCATACGCTCGCGAACCGACAACGAGGCAGTAGTGTGGTTAATGCCAAATGCAAGTAGGGCCATAAGGAGGATGAACTAAGGTCGCAACGCAAAGGGCGGTATTGTCCGGCCAGAGGCGGTGTATGACAAGGGGCAATTCAGCATCCGGCACAAAAACCTGCGCCGGAGCCGATGACTGCAAAACCCGGGATTACTGGATCTGAGTATCCTTCGCGAAGAGTTCTTTCAACTCCCTGCGACCGTCGTCCGAGACTTTAATCAGCGCTGCAATATCGTCTTTTACCAACAATGATTTTTGCAGCAGCTCTTCATCATGGGCACGGAACAGATCAATCGTGCTTTCTGACTGGCCTTCGGTAAAGCCGAGTTCCGCCAGGGTATATTTGGCTGCTACCAGGCTTGACTCATAGATTTCACGCACTGGCATTTTCACACCCAGCTCTGCCAGTTGGTAAACATGGGAGCGGTCGCGAGCGCGCACAATCAGCGATACTTGCGGGTACTTTTTCTGTACCAGCCGCACTATATTCAGCGATTCCTCCACCCCGTCTACCGCCACCACCAGCACCTTGGCATCGCGGATACCGGCAGCCTCCAGCAGTTCCAGTCGGGACGGGTCACCGTAGTAACTTTGCACGCCGAACTGCTTCAGGAACTCAATGTGGTCGGCATTTCTATCCAGGGCATTGTAGGGAATATTACTGGCGGTGAGGATACGCCCGATAATCTGCCCAAAGCGACCGAACCCGGCAATCACCACTTCCGGCTTATGCTCGCTGGGTTGCTCAAGGGCGCTCAGGGATTCGCGCTGGCGCTGCATATCGGCAAGGGCTTTTTCCTGCAAGGTCGTACGCCGGATCAAACGCTCAAAACCAATCACCATAGGCCCGGTCAGCGCCATGGAAATACCCACCACCAGCACCACGTAACTGGCAATGGTCGATGGCAAAAAATTAAGTTCTTCTGCCGAGGCCATAAGCACAAACGCAAATTCACCGCCCTGCGCCAGCATAATTCCCATCAGGATACCTTCGCGAAACGAAAAACGGCGCAGCCTGAGTACGAGCGCAACAACGGCAATTTTTATCGCCATCAGTCCCAGCGCCAGGCCAATCACCAGAAGCGGATGAGCCAACAACAATTTCACATTTAATGACATGCCGACCGCAATAAAAAACAAGCCCAGTAACAGACCTTTAAAGGGTTCTATATCAGCCACCAGCTGGTGTCGGTAACTCGACTGTGCAAGCAGCAAACCGGCCAAAAATGCCCCCAGGCTCATGGATAGGCCGACCGTTAACATCAACAGCGAAACACCCAGCACAATCAACAAACCGGCGGCGGTAAGGATTTCGCGACTGCCGTATTTAGCGGCCAGCTTTAACAAGGGGTTGAACAAGAGGCGGGCAGCTACAATCAAGCCCAACACGGTGAGTACACCTACCCACCAGGGCAAGCGATCACCGTGGCCGTCAGATACCGGCGCCCAACTGGTCAGCAATAACAGGATGGGAATTACCGCCATATCCTGGAACAGCAGCACTGAAAAACCTTTGCGTCCCAGCGGCAAACCCATGACTTTTTGCTCTTCCATCAAGGGGATGGCAAAGGCTGTCGATGACAGCGCAAGGGTGAGCCCTATAATGAAACCTTCTTTAAACGAGAGCGCGAAAATCAGCATTAACGCCGCCGCAATCAGGAGCGCACTCAACAACATTTGCCCGCCGCCCAACAAACCAACTTCGTAACGGCTTTTCCACAACTGCTCGGGATTAAGCTCAAGGCCGATAACGAACAAGAGCATGACTACGCCAAATTCAGACAAGTGCATGGCGGCTTGGGGTTCAAAAATCAAACCCAGTTCCTGGGGTCCGATCACTACGCCCGCTATCAGATAGCCCAGGATGGCGCCCAACCCCAAACGACGAAAAAACGGTACCGCAATAACGGCGGCCAATAAATAATAAATTGCGTGTAACAAACTCTGATCGTGTTCCAATTAGCGTCCCCTAAAATTGTCTCCAGAGTGAGAATATATCACTCGCGCTACCGATTCCGGATGTTTATTATGAGCGGCCTGTAGTTTGTAGCCTATTGCCACCGAATGCATTCATGAAACTGCGCCCTTTCACATTGCTCACCTCGCTCATTGGTTATGCGTTCGCATACGTTTACAGTGCAGCAACCTATGCGCAAAACACAGCGTCGGCCGCGCCGGTGCAAAAGCCCATCGAACGCCGGTTTCCAACCGATACCCTTTACTCACTATTGGCAGCTGAAATTGCAGGCAGCCGCCAGCAGTACGATGTGGCACTGAGCAATTATACCCAGCAGGCAAGACTCACCCGCGACCCGCAGGTCGCTGCGCGTGCGACCATGATTGCGCGTTATTTGGGCGCAGCCCAAACCGGCCTGGAAATGTCGCTGTTGTGGGCAGAACGTGCACCCAAAGATAAGGAAGCCCTGGCCAATGCTTCACTCGCCTTGATGCAGGCGGGACGTTTGCTGGAAGCCTTTGAAATGTCGCGCCGCCTTTACAACCAGGGCGGTGAACCCCTGTTCCAGAATATCGCTGCCAGCGCCGAAAGCCTGACCAGGCCGCAACGGGAACGCCTGCTGCAACACTTCAAAAGTTTACTGCCGCGCTATAACCGCGACGAGCAAATCCTGGTAGGCATCGGCCTTTTGCTGCAACAGCAAGGCAACTTTGACGAAGCCATGACCCACACCCAAAAAGCGCTTGAACTTTATCCTCGCAGTATTCCTGCGGCAATCCTTGAAGCCAATCTGTTGCATGAACTCAAACGCGACCGTGAAGCCATCGCCAAAATGGCAGAGCTGCTGACGTTTTATCCGGACAACATCAGCCTGCGCAACCAGTACGCACATATCCTCACCCATTACGACCTGGCGCTGGCGCAACAACAATTTGCAATTATCGCAAAGCAGCAGCCCAAGAACGCTGACGCGGTTTTATCACTCGGCATTATTGCCATGGAGCGCAAAGATTTTCGCGCGGCCAATAAAGCGTTTGAAAAATTGCTGGATTACGAACAACACACTTCCACTGCCCATTATTATCTGGGCCGCCTGGCCGAGGCTCAGCAAAAATGGCAGGAGGCAATTTTCAATTACCTGCAAGTGGATCGCGGCAATGACTTTTTGTCGGCCACCATCAGCCTGTTGGATATTTTTATCAAGCAGGGCGATTTCCTCAGCGCACAACAACATATGAATCGCGTGCGCGTACGCTTCCCGGACCAATCTGAAAGCCTGTACCTGCTGCATTCACAAGCATTGATCAAACACAATTACCTGATTGAGGGCGAAAAGGTCCTGAACGAATCGCTTACCAACCTGGCCAGTAACAGCAAGCTGCTTTACGCACGCGCTATCTTGTATATCCAGCGCAACCAGAAAGCAGAAGCCGAGCGCGACTTGCGCCACATACTTCAGGTCGAACCTGAGAATGCGGTAGCACTCAACTCCCTGGGTTATATGCTGACAGATGACAACCAACGCTATCGCGAAGCACAAGAGCTGCTGACCAAAGCCCACCATTTAAAACCGGATGACCCCGTTATCATGGACAGCCTGGGTTGGCTCTATTATCGCCAGGGCAATTATGCGGAGGCTATCCGCGCATTGCGCCGGGCTTATGCCAGTTACCAGGAACCCGCCGTTGCGGCGCATCTGGGTGAGGTACTCTGGGCAACCGGAGCACAGGAAGAAGCCCGCCAGATTTGGCGGGAAGCTATTAAGCAAGCACCCGATGACACCATGATTCCCGCCACCATGAAACGGCTTAAGGCCGACTGACGATGACTTATCAATGAATGCTTCTTTCTTCTGTTTATTGCGTGTGTTCGCACTCGGTTTATTGTTGAGCAGCTGCGCCCACAAAAGCCCGAAGCCCTTACTCACCGAAGACTGGCTCCAGCACCGCACCCAGGTGAGCAGCCTTGGAAAATGGCAGGCTACCGGAAAGCTGGCCGTAAAAGTGCCCGATGACGGCGGTAGCATGAGCTTGCGCTGGCAACAGCAACCCGATGAATTTACGCTGGAGTTTACCGGTCCCTTCGGGCAGAACCTCTTGTCAATTACCGGCCAGGGCAAATCGGTTCAGCTCAATGAACCCGGCAAACCGACCATCAGCGCCAGCACCGCCGAAGAACTTATACGCCGCAATACCGGTTGGACCATTCCCGTTACTCAACTGGCATTTTGGGTGCGCGGACTGCCCGATCCCCATGCCCGCATCCACCGTTTTACCCCTAACACGCAAGGATTAATCGGCGAACTTGAACAACTGGATTGGCGCATCAACTATAGCGAATACATAGGCGTAGATACGGGAACAGGCGTAGTAAATATGCCCAAGCGCATCATTGCCGACTATAAAGATATGCGCCTGACGCTCGTTATTCGCGAATGGCAACTGGAATCAACACCATGACCCAAACACTGGAGTTGCTCTCACCCGCCAAGCTAAACCTGTTTTTGCACATTACCGGGCGCCGTGCCGATGGTTACCACAACCTGCAAACCCTGTTTCAGTTGCTCGACTATGGCGATACCTTGCGGTTTACCACCTGTCTCCAGGATGAAATTACCCTGGTACCTGCACTCGACGGTGTTGCCTTCGAAGATAACCTCATTATTAAAGCTGTCCGTTTATTGCAAAGACACACTGGCGTTACCTCAGGTGTGCATATTGAATTGCAAAAACGCCTGCCGATGGGCGGTGGAATCGGCGGCGGCAGCAGCAACGCTGCAACCACTCTGGTAGCACTGAATTATCTCTGGCAATGCGACCTCAGCAATCGACAATTGCAGCAACTGGGTTTGCAATTGGGCGCAGATGTTCCGGTCTTTGTAAATGCCAAAACCGCTTGGGCTGAAGGTGTTGGTGAAGCGCTCCAAGCTATTGAAATGCCTCAGGATTGGTTCTTAGTTGTCCAACCTGATTGTCACGTATCCACGCCGCAGGTTTTTTCACATAAAGATTTGACAAGAGACACGCCCGCGATTAAAGTGGCGGCCTTTCTTGAGCAGGGTGGTAAAAATGACTGCCAAGCCTTGGTGAGAGCGCTTTACCCGCAGGTAGATAAAGCTCTTGACTGGTTTGCACAGCATGGCTATCCGGCACAAATGACGGGAACCGGCGCCTGCGTTTTTACGCGGTTTGCAACAGCAGCAGAAGCACAACACGTGCATTCACGTTTACCCAAACATCTGCCCGGTTTTGTAGCGCAAGGCATCAATCAATCGCCGCTTTGCAAATTACTGCCTGCTCAAGCTAAAGCGTAACAGGGGCGTCGCCAAGTGGTAAGGCAGCGGGTTTTGATCCCGCCATTCGTAGGTTCGAGTCCTTCCGCCCCTGCCATTTTTTTCAATCATTGTTTCACAGCAGGCTTGCTGCCTGATTCATAAATGATAACAATGACACCCTCTGATTTTTTTCATTTCCCTGACTTATCGCAAAGCACCGACCCTGTGTGTTTTACCCCGGGTACCCCAAGGGTAAAAAACCCTGATTCGCGCACAGCGATCAATATCGGCATTGGTATTCAACACAACTACGGCAATCACAAAGGTATCTGACGTGACTGACTTTATGGTCTTTACCGGTAACGCTAATCCGGATCTGGCTAACAAAATCGTTGAACATCTGGGCCTGGAACTGGGCGATGCCTCAGTAGCGCAATTCTCCGACGGTGAGATTGCCGTTGAATTACTGGAGAATGTGCGCGGTCGCGATGTGTTTGTAGTGCAGCCTACCTGCGCACCTACCAACGATAACCTGATGGAATTGATTGTTATGGTAGATGCCTTGCGCAGGGCATCTGCCGGCCGCATAACCGCTGTAGTCCCCTACTTCGGTTATGCCCGCCAGGATCGCCGGGTCCGCTCTGCCCGCGTACCCATTACCGCCAAAGTGGTTGCAGATATGATGGTAGGCGTGGGTGTAGACCGTGTACTTACGGTTGACCTGCACGCAGAACAGATACAGGGCTTTTTTGATGTACCTGTAGATAACGTCTACGGTTCTCCGGTACTGATTGAAGATATAGAACAGCAAAAATTTGAAAACCTGATTGTGGTATCACCGGATATCGGCGGCGTAGTTCGCGCCCGTGCAGTGGCTAAACAATTGGGTATTGACCTGGCAATCATTGATAAACGTCGCCCGCGCGCCAATGTAGCTGAAGTCATGCACATTATCGGCGAAATTGACGGTCGCACCTGCCTGCTGGTCGATGACATGGTGGATACCGCCGGCACACTATGCAGCGCGGCCCGTGCATTGAAAGAGCACGGCGCAAAACGTGTAGTCGCCTACGCTACCCACCCGGTGTTATCGGGCAAGGCAGTCGAAAATTTAAATAACTCCGTGCTGGATGAACTGGTCGTCACTGACTCCATCCCATTGAGTGATGCGATAAAGAACTGCACCAAGGTGCGTCAGCTGACTTTATCCAAAATGCTCGCGGAAGCCATGCGCCGCCTGAGCAATGAAGAATCCCTGAGTGCCATGTTTCGCTAGACTGTTTTTAAATAGTTTCGTTAAACAATCACTTTGGAAAACCGCCGCACAGCATCAGCCGTGCGGTTACTGAAACCTGCCGGGTTCTGGTCGCGGATCCGGCAGAATATTGAGGAAGTAACCATGTCTCAAGAAGACTTTAAATTAAATGCAACAGCCCGTAACGATTTAGGGAAAGGTGCGAGCCGCCGCCTGCGTCGTTTGGCTGGCGAAGTACCTGCTATCGTTTACGGTGGCAAGGTTGAGCCATTGAATGTAAGCGTGCCTCACAACGAGTTGATCAAACACCTGGAGCACGAAGCATTCTACTCACACATCATCAGCCTGAATGTTGATGGTAAAGAGCAAGATGTCATCCTGAAGGACTTGCAACGTCACCCATCCAAACCTCTGGTTCTGCACGCTGACTTCCTGCGTATCGACAAGTCAACCCGTTTGACAACCCACGTACCTTTACACTTCATCAACGAAGCGACGTCTAAAGGCGTGAAAATCCAGGGCGGTAAAGTAGTACACAACCTGACCCAAATCGATGTATCTTGCCTGCCACACAACTTGCCGGAATTTATCGAAGTTGATTTGGCAAATGCTGAAATCGGCACCATCATCCATATTTCTGATCTGAAACTGCCAAGCGGTGTAACCTCTGTTGCATTGTCTCACGGTGCAGATCACGATTTGGCGGTTGCTACTATCGTCAAGCCGAAAGGCGCTACTGAAGAAGCAGCTCCGGAAGCCTAACTCTCCAGTTGCAGAAAAAGGGGCAGAAGATTTATTTTCTGCCCCTTTTTTTATGGCCCACATCATTGCGAGAAAACTATGTCTACCAACGGGATTCAACTTATCGTCGGCTTGGGAAACCCCGGCAGTGAATACGACCGTACCCGCCACAACGCCGGTGCCGATTTCGTTACCGAACTGGCACGTCAGACCGGTGCGAACCTCGTGAATGACAGTAGATATTCGGGCCTTACAGCGCGAATCCAGTATCAGGGCCAGGACCTTCGCCTGTTGATTCCCACCACCTATATGAACCGTAGCGGCCAGTCGGTAGGAGCCATGGCAAACTTTTTTAAAATCGATCCCGCCGCCATTTTGGTGGCCCACGATGAGCTGGATCTAACGCCCGGCATTGCTCGGTTCAAACACGGCGGCGGACACGGCGGACACAACGGCCTGCGCGATATTATCAGCGCCCTCGGCAACAACCAGAATTTCCCACGTTTGCGCCTGGGGATTGGCCATCCGGGTGCCGCACCGTTGGTCGCCAGTTTTGTATTAAAGCGCGCACCGCAAAGCGAGCAGGACTTAATTGATGACGCTATTTATCGCGCAACCAAAGCATTGCCGGAAGCAGTAAAAGGTGATTGGAACAGCGCTATGAAAAATTTGCATACAACAACTAAAAAATAAGTTATTCGTGTATAAATAATTTATGCGCCTCGTCCTGAAATAGGACACCCAAGATATAAATCTATTTCAAGACAGGACAATAGAAATAAAAAAAGCCCATCAAAAATGATGGGCTTTTTTTATCGCACAATCAGCTTAACTAACTATTTGGAACCATAGTTATTCAGGAACGTTGCCATCCAAACTAATGGTGCGTTCCAGTTGATTGCAACTTCTGATGAAGCAAAAGAATGATGGCTATCAGCAAAGCATTTTTGTGGTGCTTTGGCAACTAAACAATTTTTAGCAACAGTTTCGATAAAATATTTGTTATCTGCATCACCAGGGCCAATTGCAGCAGGATCAAAGGTCCCCAGGCAACTATAAGGCTTATCTTTCGAACGATTAGTACAGTGGTCTGCATTTGCAAAAATTGATTGTATATCGCGAGAGTTAGGGCCGCCCAACAAAGCGCCTGCTGGTGTTTCTGGATATACATTGTCAGCCAGCTTTGCCCAATAACGGTGATGAGGATATTGAACAGGGCGGTTACCATAACCCGTCACATAGGAAACGCTATTGGCATTGCGTCCAAGGATATAATCCATTGCCGACATAGCCGCATTTCCGTAAGTCTTATTACCAGTCAAGTCAAAAGCAACACCCAGGATAAGCGCACGGTTAAGTACTGATCCATTAGAGCCCCAATCATATTCAGAATTACGCGATGTATTACCTGTACTGGTATAAGGTATTTTCGGGAATCTGAAGGCTTGCTTGTTAACCTGGCTAACCAAATTATCTGCCAGCTCCAACAAGTTTTTGCGAGGGCTAGTGGTATAATTCAATTTTTGAACAACACCTACGGAGTCAGTATAGGGAATAGAGAATGCTGTTGATGTGGCATTGCCATCTGCTTCAGTTGTTTTAAAAATGCTGGCAGCAGGCACATTGGTTGACAGCGCCGAAATAGTTCCCAAGGTCATCACATTTTGCCAATCAAAACCGTTGTTCCAGTCATAGCAAAAAGCTGGAAAATCTTTTTGAACAACCGTCTTGGGGGGAACTGCAGTGCACTTGGAATATTGACCACTCGCGTAATCATTATCACCGTTAAATTCGCGCGTTAGTTTGACGAGGTAATTACCGTCATTGGTTGCCAAATAAAGCTCCATGGCCGCCCAATAAACTTCATCTTTAAAGCGCACATCACCGTATGCACCACCACCTGACCACTGCGGTAATAATCCAAAACCATTTTGCACAACAAGATAGTTAGGACTTGCAGTACCATTTGGATCTACACCAGACCAACCATTATTAGAATATTCGTAACGATAAATATCTTTTTTATTGTCACGCCTAAGAATTGCAGCATTCCATGCAGTTTTGGCCTTATCCAAACACTTCTGTGCATAGTCTGGATCAACTGATTTGAAAATACGACTGCATTGCGCAGCAACGGCAGCAAAGTTAAAAGTAGCGGCAGAGGTAGGATAAGACAGCAATCTTCTTTCTGTATTTCTTGCCGGAGCCGTTGGAATATTAGTCCATTTTTCATCATAAACAGAATGGAACACCATACCGCTAACATCTTCATTGGTCAGCGCTAACTTTATTTGTAAACGAGGCAAACGCCCACCATTAAAAATGACAGCACCTGAGGCATTATTTGCCAAGCGTTTTTCAACAGTTTGGTTATCACCCAAAGCAACCTGATAAACACCATAATTGTTATTGTACAAACCGCCTTGCCATCCTACAGGTACTACGGCTGTTGTTCCGCTAGGCGCTTGCATAGACCACATAAAATCCATTTCATAACGAGCTTCATTTAACAATTGTGCCAGCTGGTCACTGTAAGCAGGCGCTGATATTCCACTTTGTATACGTTCAATCTGGTTTTGCAATGTCCAAAGTGACACGCCACCATTAACAACATATTTTCCCTGGTCACCTGCATCGAACCAACCCTTTTCAACATTAAGGGTGGTGAGGCCATTAGGAAAAGTACATGGTGTATTCGTAAAGTCATTGCCAAAGTTATCTAGGCCACCACGGCAGGTGGCTATGGCATCACCAGCAGGGCCGGCATCACGCTCATTATGGTAAGCTTTTGGATCCCTACCATTATTTTGGTAGCTCATACTCTCACCACGTGAATGTACTGCCCTTCCCGGCACAGCAGCAATAGCTTCATTTGCACGATTTGCTTTGAAATAATTTAACGCATCTACTGCCAAAATATTGTAGAGCGATGGGCTAATCTGGAATGGCTTACTGAAAATAAGTGTTGGCTTGTAATAATTATTACTATCCAATCCAATCTGATAACCCTGTTCTCTCATCCCATAAGGCTGATTGGTTTGGACATCGTTAGCAGGAACAGAAACTGAACTCACATTCATTGAAAATGTTAATACTTTTTCATTAGTTTCCGAATCAATTGCACTTTGTACTAAAGTTGCTGCAGGAACATTAGCCACTTTTACGCCATTGCGATATAACGAAGGCGCTAAGCTTGTCTCCCAGTTAGGGCTATAACCTCTCACTGTAAAAATGAGTGGCTTATCTTTACCCAAGTACCCCAACTGATTGATATCAATTGAAACTTGTGAGCTGGGAGTCATGTAGTAATTAACATTTTGTGTAAAAGAAGGGTTATCTGTTATAGACACATCGGCAATACCTATTTTACCGCGCTGCGCCCCCTGGACACCAATACTTGCACCAGAAAAATACAAATAAGTATCACCTGTTAATACTTCCGGAGTTTTAAAATAGAAGGTATAAGTTGCCAACCCTGAACTGGAAACCAAAACACGCTTTTCCATTACAGTCGTTCCATCTACATAGCCTGGCGACTGGTCAGGTTTGCGAATAGACACAAATAAATCGCTTGGAGCCACTGTTTCTGTGCGAGCTTTGAATGTTACTTTATAGTAGGTGTTTGCATTCAAAATTATTTTTTGTGAAATCGCATTGGAAACTATTCCACCATTCCATCCGGTAGTAGTATCTATCGTGTAGATATTTTTATACCCCAGAGCATTGTTATAATTATCTGTAACATAAACATTTGATAACACAGCATACGGCTTTGTATTTAGGTTACTATAATAAAAAAATTGCGTCCAATCGGAGCCATTCCCGGCAAAATTTCCACCAGTAACAGCTTCCCTTGCATATCCTTCTACAGCAGTACCGAAAGTTGTTATAGCGACAGCTGCCATAAGAAATTTTTTCAACTTAAAACAATTATTCACTGACCTTTTCACTAACCTTTGCGGCAACATAGGTACTGCAGGTACCTGGCACTGCGAATTAAAATGAAGCCTTAACATTTCTTTACTCTCTAGTTGGTTAAATTGGATTCTGTTTATTCAGAATAAACAGAAGTGTATTGGAGCAAAAATAACTACGCTTAACAGTATTTAATACTCAACTCGGGAAGTCCTAAAAATTGCCTTAAAAAAATATTAAATAAACCTTAATTATCTGTATGCTCTTGTTAAAACAATAATTTTTTGCTGTAGACAATAGAAAAATATACCGAAAAATCTATTACAATAGGCTTCATATAAATTAATGATTTAATTCATTAATACGCAGATAATAAATAGCAAATCCATTAAATCTGTTGCATACAAGTATCCAATCAAAATACTCATAACGACTAAGTTCGCCTGGAAACTATGTGTAATATAAAAATGCTTAATGAGGGGCTTGTAGTGAATATTCACAGCTGGATTTTTAGCAATGATCCTGCCCAATCATTGCGAATCAAACGGTTATTATCTGCCAATAATGCCTATATTCTGGTAGCACTCCTTACCGGTTATTCACTGTGGCTTGGTTTATTGCCTGATTTTCCGATACTTAGCCTGATCATAGTACCGGCCATTCCCAACATTGTTTTTTATACATTAATTCGCACCAATGTTAACTTACGTTTTAAAGACCCCAGCCTCACAGTACCGCAAACGGTCTACGCTATTTTTGCCTACATGTTTCTTATTTATTTTGCGGACGAGGCACGTGGTGCATTTTTAATTCTTGCACTTAGTACCCCCATTGGAATTGCATTGCGTGTTCGCCCAAAAAAATTATTTTGGATCAGTTTATTACCCCTGCTCTTACTCGGCTGTGTCATTGTGATCCAGCATGGATTTCTGGATAAAAACCGCAATCTTTCAGTAGATATATTGGAATGGTTTACTTTGGCAGGCGGCATTGCATGGCTATCTGCAGATGGCGCTTACATGGCCAGGAAAAGACGTGAAACCCAAGAATCAACACAAAAACTTGAATTGGCGTTGTCAGAAAATATGGCTCTTATCCACAACTTGAAACAACAAAAAGAAATTGCTGATGCAGCAACCCTGTCCAACCTTGCAAAATCGCGCTTGGTGGCTGCCGCAAACCATGACCTGCGCCAACCGCTTCATGCATTAAGTTTATTTGCCGCTCAGTTAAAAGATTGCAGCGATGAATATAAACGAATTGAAATCACCCAAAAAATTGAATCATCTATAACGAGCATCAATGAGCTTTTTGAAAATTTACTGGATATATCCAGGTTAGATGCCGGAATAATAACACCTAACATTTCAAGTTTTTCTCTCCAGCCTTTATTTAATCGTTTAGAAAATACCTTTTGTGAAATAGCCGCCCAAAAAGGCTTACATATTCATTTTGTAAAAACCCATTTGGCAACCCATAGTGAATTTATTTTACTTGAGCGAATTCTACTCAACCTTATCGCCAATGCCTTACGTTATACTGAAAAAGGTGGTGTAGTTATAGGTTGTCGAGCTAGAGGTGAACATATCCACATCCAGGTGTGGGATACGGGAAAAGGTATAGCTGAAGATCAACAAAGGAATATTTTTAAAGAATTTTTTCGCATCCCCACAGCTATACCGCAAGCAGATGCCGGGCTAGGTTTAGGTCTAGCAATAGTAGAAAGATTGTGCATACTGCTAGACCACAAAATCATATTGAAATCCATGCCCAACAAAGGCTCATGTTTTACCGTGGTTGTACCTCTCGTCAACACTCCTGAAACTGCCATCAGAGCAGCTAATGATACAGTGCACATAACATTCAACAATAAATGGGTTCTCATTATTGACGATGAGCTTATGGTACGGGATGCAATGCGTAGTTTATTACATGAATGGGGCTGTAATGTATTGGTAGCAGCTTCGTCAGATGAGGCTATGCAACTATTAATTGCACAACAAACAAAACCCGATTTAATTATTTCAGACTATAGTCTACGGGATAATACCAATGGTATTTACGCCATAACACACATATGTACTTATTTTAATTTTAATATTCCTGCATTTCTTATTAGCGCCAATACTGATCCTGTTATTTTACATGAAATCCGGGACCAGGGTTATACCGTACTCAATAAACCGCTGAAACCTATGGTATTAAGGGCCCTATTAAACAAATATCTGATGCTTTAGATATTGTTTAATAAATATGAATACCTATAAGCTATCCAGCCAAAACTTCCGCGGGAATATACACACCACCCGAAAAAATCAACTTAAATGCCTGCATCATTACTGATCGTGTTGTAGTTTTTGGAATAAAGCCTTGTACTCCCTCATTAAGTGCAGCTAATACATTCTTAGGCTCAGTTTGTGCAGAAATAACCACCACAGGTATTTGAGGATGTAACTCTCGAATTTCTTTTAATAGCTCAAAACCACAAGCATCTGGCAAATACAAATCTAATGTAATTAATTCAATATCGGCATTCTTTCTTATCAACTCACGCGCTGCATGAACACTACCGGCTTCCAGCAGTTGTCCATCGCTAACAAGCTCATTCATAACACCACGCAATGCATCCCTGATAAGAGCATGGTCATCAATTAATAAAAACTTCACTCCAGCAGTGATTTTTTTCGTAACCGGCTCAGATATAACCTCAGTAACATCTGCCATAAAGCGATATCCTTTCCCGGATACAGTCGCAATGGCATTGGCACCGAGTATTTTTCGAAGCATCGAAATTTGTACGTGTAGATTATTTTCTTCTACAACCACGTTGGGCCATAACGTTGCAAAAATTTGTTCCTTGGTAACCAGCTTCCCTGCATTTTTTATCAACATCAACAACAAGTCCAACGCACGCGCACCTAAAATAATTTCACCGCCATGTGTTATCAAACGTTGTTCTTGTGGCTGCAATTCAAACGAACCAAAACGAAAAATTGTCGATTTAAATTCAAAGAATGTGTTCATAATTTTTTCTAATACGAATGCACGTAAAAATATTTATAAAATAATAAAATCGGCAGTTTTGGAAAAACCAATCCATTACCGCACAATATTGATGCTTATAATTACACCAACGGTAATATGACCAGAGCAAATAGAGGAGAAAAAATCAAGGCACAATTAAGGTGGCACAGATGACCAACGCAAGACGCATGGACAGCACCTATAACGGCATGTTTTCAACCCCGCACCGGTAAATTACCAAGTACCTATTAATCGACTAATCGACACCAATATATACATGCCAGAAAAGCATGTTATTGATGATGGGGAACATCCATTACAGCGTTGTGGCTTCTCTCGTAGCCTCTCGTCTCATTATCCATCTGTGCGAGAATTGGGGAAACTCAGTAACTGAGTATATAACAACCTTTGGCGGAGATTTTTTATAGGTTGAACCGCCTAAAAGTTGTACGATCATACGCCTATTTGATGCAAATTTGTAACTAACAAATCACACTACAAACAAAATCATCTATAAAGTCACACCGTTAATATCATATTTGCAGTTTAGATAATCACCCGCCAAGCATGTATAATCGCGCTTTTTCGATTTACCTCCCTTTTTCATTTTCTTAGCGGATCAGTACCATGGGTTTTAATTGCGGCATCGTCGGCCTGCCCAACGTCGGCAAATCAACTCTTTTCAACGCATTGACCAATGCCGGTATCAGCGCCGAAAACTTCCCCTTCTGCACCATTGAACCCAATGCCGGGATTGTGACCGTGCCCGATCCCCGCCAGGACAAGTTGGCCGAAATTGTCAAACCCGAGCGCGTAGTACCCACTACCATGGAGTTTATCGATATCGCAGGCATAGTGGCGGGCGCCTCCAGAGGCGAAGGTCTGGGTAACAAATTCCTGGCCAATATCCGCGAGACAGATGCCATTGCCCACGTAGTTCGCTGCTTTGATGATGACAACGTGATTCACGTCGCTAACGGCGTTAACCCCGCTGCCGATATTGAAACCATTAATACCGAATTGGCCCTGGCTGATTTGGAGGCGGTTGATAAGGCACTGAATCGTTATGCGAAAGCCGCCAAAGGCCAGGACAAACACGCCATGGCCATGAAAGCGATCCTTGAAAAAATCCAGCCGCACCTGGACCAGGCCAAGCCTTTGCGTTCATTTCCATTAGAAAAAGAAGAAATCGCTATTCTCAAGGAAATCAATTTGCTGACACTCAAGCCCACTATGTATATTGCGAACGTGGCGGAAGATGGTTTTGAAAATAATCCTCATCTGGATGTCGTGCGCAAGATTGCCGCCGAGGAAAAATCGGTTGTTGTCCCCATCTGCAATAAACTGGAAGCCGATATTGCCGAGCTGGAAGGCGAGGATAAAAAAGAGTTCCTCGCCGAAATGGGCATGGAAGAACCCGGTTTGAATCGCGTGATTCGTGCTGGCTACCAATTGCTGGGCTTACAAACCTACTTTACCGCCGGCGTAAAAGAAGTACGCGCCTGGACAATTCCTGTAGGTGCCACAGCACCGCAAGCCGCAGGCGTCATTCATACTGACTTTGAGAAAGGTTTCATCCGTGCCGAAACCATCGCCTATGATGACTTTGTCCAATACAAAGGTGAGCAAGGTGCCAAAACCGCAGGTAAAGCGCGCAAAGAAGGTAAGGAATACGTGGTAAAAGATGGTGATGTCATGCACTTCCTGTTTAACGTGTAGCAATCCTACCACGTTTAACCCAGAAGCCATTTCCTACAAGAAATGGCTTTTTTATTGGGAATGAGAAATCCATATACCGCACTGGCAGCCTGAATAAATCGGTTTACAATAGCCCCGCAAAAATCCACACTCGAAACTCCTGTTGATTTAATTGGTTCATTTTTTTGAAAATCCTTGACGCCGCTCTGGCGCAACACCGCGATTACAAACGTTTTTGGTATAGCCAAATTCTGTCGTTTATGGCCAACCAGATTGTAATGATGGCATTGGGCTGGCATCTTTATATGCTCACCCACAGTCCATTGAGTCTTGGTTACCTGGGTCTGGTGCTGTTTTTACCGCAAGTTTTTTTGGTACTCATTGTCGGCCAGGTGGCAGACCGCTACAACCGACGCAAAATCATCCTTGTCACCCAATCTCTGGAAGCAGTTATTTCGCTCTTGCTCTGCGCAAGTGCATTGTGGAATTTTGATTCGCCTTACTGGATTTTTGTTGCCGCATTCTGTATCGGCAGTGTCCGTGCCTTTCAAGGACCGGCATTACAGGCGCTCTTACCGAACCTCGTAGGCCTGGAATTATTACCCAAGGCAATTGCACTCGGTTCAGCATCTCGCCAGTTTGCAACCATTGCCGGGCCTGCCCTGGGCGGTTTACTGTTTTTAGGCGGCACCGATTTTGTTTACGGTTGCAGCGCACTCTTTTTTATTATCGCGTTTACCCAGATTTTTTCGATCAGGTTTGTCCAGCAAGCACGGCAGCCCGCACCTGTTAGTTGGGAATTTTTGATTGCGGGCATCCGTTTTATTTTGCAGAGAAAGGTAGTATTTGGGGCTATTTCGCTCGATTTATTTTCAGTATTACTCGGTGGCGCCACGGCCCTCTTGCCCGTCTATGCCGAACATATCCTGCATGTGGGCACAGTAGGTTTAGGATTCTTGCGAGCTGGCCCCGCTATAGGTGCGTTGATTTTGGCCATTTACTTATCGCGTAACCCGCTGCAAAAGAACGCAGGCAAGATAATGTTTATCTGCGTCGGCATTTTCGGCGTCGGCACCATTATTTTCGGTTTATCGCAGTGGTTTATAGTATCGCTTATTGCGCTGGTTATTATGGGTGCTGCGGATATGGTAAGCGTTGTGGTGCGCTCCACACTTGTGCAATTGCAAACGCCCAATGAAATGCGCGGACGTGTCGGAGCGGTGAATTCCATTTTTATTGGCGCATCCAACCAATTGGGCGAATTTGAATCAGGTGTGACTGCTGAATGGTTAGGCACTGTACCCGCAGTAGTGCTGGGGGGTGTCGGCACCTTAATGATTGTGGGCATCTGGATCAGGCTTTTTCCAGAGCTTTATACATGGGGCAAAACTGAACGAGCTACCCGGCCAGAGCCATAAAGCGGACTTTGTACGCGCAGAGTCCGCAGCAAACTTTCAACTCACAACCGATGCAAATACATCAAAATAAGCAGGAAACGTCTTTGCTGTACACTTAGGGTCGTTGATCCGTACGGGCACAGCGCCAAAAGTCGCCAATGAAAAACACATGGCCATACGGTGATCATCATAGGTATCTATGGCTGCATTGGGGATTAATTTTTCCACCGGCGTTATCCGCAACCAGTCCTCTCCCTCTTCCACAATCGCGCCGAGCTTACGTAATTCCGTTGCCATGGCGGCAATACGGTCGGTCTCCTTCACACGCCAGCTGGCAATGTTGGTGAGCCGTGAAGGACCGTCGCAAAATAAAGCCACTACGGCAAGGGTCATGGCAGCATCGGGAATATGGTTAAAGTCGCGGTCGAAGGCTTTAAGCGGCAGGGATGGTGCAGAAGCTTCAATCCAGTTCTCGCCCTTGGCAATGGTCACACCAATAGCGGCTAAAGCATCAGCAAAGGCAACATCGCCCTGGATACTGCTTGCTCCCACACCTTGCACACGCACCGGGCCACCGCCTACGGCGCCCGCTGCAAGGAAGTAAGAGGCAGAGGATGCGTCACCCTCCACAAATACTGTACCTGGTGATGTATAGCCAGCGGCGGCAGGTACAGTAAAGCGCTCCCACCCTTCGCGCACCACGTTCACACCAAATTGCGTCATCAGCTTGAGAGTAATCTCAATGTAGGGTTTTGAAATAAGCTCACCCACCATCTCGATGCGGGAGTCTTTGCCTGTCTCCTTGCCTACAATCGGCAACGCCATCAGCAAGGCCGTCAGGAATTGGCTGGAGACATCGCCACGGATTTTAATCACACCGTCAGCCGCTATGTTTGCAGGTTGAATCAACAATGGAGGAAAGCCTTCCTCACCAAGATAGGTAATATCCGCGCCAACCTGACGTAATGCATCGACTAAATCGCCAATCGGGCGCTCATGCATACGAGCCACGCCGTGTAACCTGTAAGTACCGCCGCTCAGGGCCAAGGCTGCCGTTAACGGGCGAAAGGCCGTACCGGCATTGCCCAGGAACAGGTCCGCTTCTTTATTGGGAAAGCTGCCGCCTGTGCCCACAATGGAATAGTTATTCTCACCGCTTTTAGTGACACCTACACCCAATGCAGCCAAAGCTTCCAGCATTCGGTCAGTATCGTCAGATTTAAGCAGGTCACGGATTTCCGTAGTCCCGGAAGCCAAAGCTGCCAGCAGCAATGTACGGTTGGAGATACTTTTGGAACCGGGCAAATGAACGAGGCCTTTGGCCTTACTGGCAGGATTTAAATCAAGAAATTCCATCGCGAACCTTTAACTCATCTGGGGGATTAAACACTACAACTTTGTGCCTACAAACTACTTACGCACTATACCATTATCCGCCTCCCGGATTTGCATCCGGCTTATCCAAACCAACGAAAAACTCTTACTCCCAGGGTTGACATTAAGCGCCTCAAAAGCCAAAATGCGCGCCCTTGACTATGGCTAGATAGCTCAGCCGGTTAGAGCACAGCACTCATAATGCTGGGGTCGGCGGTTCAAGTCCGCCTCTAGCTACCATATTCAGAAAGGTTTGCAGGCTTAGGCTTGCAAACCTTTTTTTATGTGCTTGCATCTGACCCTGATTCCCGAATAATCAGCAATGATTTGACTGGCAAAGAATGAGACCTTTGTTGATGCAGTTAATCATTTAATCCCTTTCCATTAAGAATTGGCTGCATAGATTTTTCAATTCTCGATTCACGGGTTTTGGATTGTTTGGGTGCAGAGAAATAAAGAAGGTACGCCCTTTGTCGTCCCGGTGTCAGTGCCTCGAAAGCGATTTTCAAAGCAGGAACTTCATTTAATTTGGATTTGAACTCTTCAGGGACACTGAATTCAGTGGTCTTTTTAAACGTTACCGCCAAACCGGCTTTTTCAACGTCAATAGCTTCTTTAATATAGGCTTTTATAATGGCTTCCATTTCCGTTATTTGCTGGATATTAGTGAACCTTATCTGACGCGCAGCCTGCACGTTCTCGGTTTGCTGGACTAAAATACCTTTGTCGTCCTTTAGCAGCGCACCCTTGAAAAACAAAAGCGCACAGTATGCTTTAAAGGTGTGTATTAATACTATGTTGCTTCCTTCAAAGGTGTAACAGGGCTGGCCCCATTTTAATTCTTCGGTCAAGTGACAACCAAGAACAATCATTCTCAACCTTTTAATTTCTTCCCGCCAGCTTTTGGCGTTACTGATATGGGCATCGACCTTGGAATTCATTATAGGGTCACTGCGTTGATTCATATGAAACTCCTTAATTACCCCGGCATATTGATGCCATTGCGTCTGCAACTGATTTAACCCTGGCTAAATTAGCTTGCCGGTATTTTTAGTGGGCCTTTTAACAGGTTATTAAGCCCTACCAACTATGCAAGCCCATCAGCCAATTGTCACGCAAAAAAAAGCCGCTCCCAAGAGCGGCTTTTTTGGAGTGTTAAATCGCCGCAGTTATGCGCGGATTTTACGCACAGCTGCAACACCCAACAGGCACAAAAGCATTAAAGCCCAAGTGCTTGGCTCAGGTACTTTAGTAACCACAGCGTCTTTGGTAGTAACAGCCAATGTTGAGTTAGCAATGAAAAAATCACCCAACAGGCTGGTAACTTCAACAAACAGGGTGCCGTCAGCATTGAGCTTAAGCAGAGAGCTGAAACCCAGGTTACCGCTCCAGTCAGAAGTAGGAGCCAGGAAAATACCGCCGTCTTCAAGGTCGAAGAAACCAATTTGAATCAATGCAGTTTCCAATGGAGCATACCAGGGATCTTTATCATCGCGGAATTGGATAGTGATAGTGGCACTTTCAGCACTACCCAATGCAAAATCGTGCTCCAGGATATTGTGAACCCAGGACACCTGCTGAGAGAAAGCAACAGTTTTGTTCACTGTTTCAATATCATTAATCAAACCTGCAAAAGAATTTACTGATACCAAACTGGCAACCAGCAATACAAAAGATTTAAAAAGCTTCATAGTCATTTTCCATATTGAATTGATTCTTTGGCTGCCAGGCAACCTGTCATATGCAGCTGCAGACGTTCAGCCTGCTCAAAAGCATGGATTCCATTAGGCAAATATCACGCCAAATACAAAATTGTCGCTACAATCAACGATATACTGATATATGGCACACGAAATCAAATAAAATTGTAAAAAATATCGACAGAAATCAGCTTTTTACAATGTTGTTTTACACAATCTAGCCAAGATCTCTTTTTCATTGTCGGCAATAAATCGAGCCCCAGACAACAGGGTTCGGCAACGTACGGAACCTTTCTCCGGTCTGCCGCATGATAAAAACACCTAAGTATTAACGCTATTAAGCCAATGACAAGAGGTATCCAGCATGGGTAGTAGGGACGAACATATTCGTGAAATTGCCTATCAGCTCTGGGAAGCTGAAGGTCGCCCGGAAGGACAGCAAATAAGGCATTGGGAAACGGCGAGAATCCAGGCAGCGAAAGAAGACCCCTATTCGCGTCCCAAGCGTTCAGTCGACCCTTCAGAAGCACGCGGCCAGGATGGTGAGCCGGAACAGCCCGACCAAACCTGATAGCAAATCCAGATGGCTATTCTCAATGGCTGATCATCCAGGGACGCATAGAGGGGAACATTTTCTTGCCATCGGCAGTAAACAGTAAATTGGATTTGCGAATCGGTTTATGGCCACATCCGCAATTCCTACCCTGTTTATGCTCACGCCGCACCTGCTGCTCAGCACGGTATTCTGCTGTTGATAAAATAGGCTCGTGCGTGGCTTTTTCATTGCGTACATGGGCTTCACGGTTTTGTTGTTTCATCGCCAGGAGTTCAGGCGCAACCATAATTACCCGACCTGACAATTTACCGCATTGCGGGCAAACACCAGGGTTACCGGAATCTGCGATGGTGGCCAATTCGTGAAAAACACCGTGGGTAACACATTTGTAATCGTAGAGCGGCATGACAACCTCTATGAATGTGGAGTAGAAAGTTCCATCAACCGGATGGCATATGTTTGTGCACCGATTGATGGATAAATCCAACCTGTATCCTTCAATCAATCGCTGCTTTTCCCTGACCTAACTTTTCCGTGAGCTTAATTTTCTTTGGCCCGACTTTTTTGGATCTGATTTTCCTGAACCTATTTGGGGTTGGAACTACCGGGCCTTATTGTCTATTTGTCCTTCGAAAGAGGAACATCCATTCCCGGTGTCACTTTCTTTGTTGGTCCTTCAGCAGTTGGGTTTACATCAAAATCAAAAATATCGGTCGGCAACCAAAGCGTTGCGCAAGCGTTGGGAATATCCACCACGCCGCTGATATGACCCTGCACAGGCGCACAACCCAAAATGGCATAGGCTTGCGCTTTGCTGTAACCAAACCTGGTTAAATAATTGATCGCATTCAAGCAGGCCTGACGGTAGGCGACATGCACATCCAGATAATGTTGCTCGCCGTATTCGTCAACCGAAATACCTTCAAAGATTAGATAGTCATCGTATTTGGGAGTAATCGGACTTGGCTTAAAGATAGGATTTTTAATCGCGTATTTCGCCATTCCATCTTTAATTAAATTCACACGCAAATGAATCCAGCCCGCCATTTCAATGGCACCGCAAAAAGTAATTTCACCATCGCCCTGGCTGAAGTGCAGATCACCTACCGAAAGGCCACCGCCTTTTACATACACAGGAAAATAAATTTTTGAACCGCGCGATAAATCTTTAATGTCACAGTTGCCGCCATGTTCACGTGGCGGCACAGTACGGGCACCTTCGGCCGCTGCAACTTTGGCTGCATCGGGAGCCATACGTCCCATGTGGGCTGTATCTGCATAAGGAAGCGTCGCCAGTGCAGGCACACGATTCGGCTCGGTTTCATACAATTCTTTTTCGCGCTTGTTCCACTCCGCCAACATGTCTTTGGAGGGTAAACAACCGATCAAACCCGGATGCACCAAGCCCGCAAATTCCACATTGGGCACATGGCGTGAACGGGTGAACATGCCGTTAATATCCCAAATGGATTTCTGCGCTTCGGGGAAGTGCTCAGTTAAAAAACCGCCGCCATTTTGTTTGGAAAAAAATCCATTAAAGCCCCACAGGCTTTCCTGGAAAGCGCCGATATCCAGGATATCCACTACCAGTAAATCACCTGGCTCTGCGCCTTCAACACCAACAGGGCCCGACAAAAAATGTACTTGTGACAAATCCACATCGCGCACATCGTCAGCGCTGTCGTTATTCGCAATTTGGCCGCCCGTCCAGTCGTAACACTCAATAATAAAATCATCACCCGGTTTAACGGTTTTCACCATAGGAATATCAGGGTGCCAACGGTTATGAATCATGTCATTTTCGTAAGGCGATTTTTTTAAATCTATTTTGATAATCGTTTCAGTCATAGTGCTGACTCCTGCTGAGAGTGGCTAAGTGCTAACAAATGCCCTGGCCTTTGCGAAAAAACCAGGGCTAGCGGTCAGGCTTAGTATCTAATTGGGGAAGTTCAGAAACCATACGATAAATAGCCAAGCTAACTGCGTTATTTGACGTATAGACTTGGTTTGGAATTGGGAGAGGCGAAAAAACTTTATGGAGTGGCATGAAATATTGGATGATTACCGGCAACATGAAATATTCATTTCTGTTTATATTAGCTACCGACAATAGTAAAAAATAGAAAAACCCACCCTTTAACCGGAGAAGTTAAAGGGTGGATGAGCAATAAGCTACGGAAGCGTTTATACCGATAAACTTACACGGATAGATAAGAAGCGACTTTGGCTTCATTGATCGTTGAACGCAGTTCTTCGTGCACTATCTCACCTTTTTCGATAACCAGAATCCGGTCAGCAATATCCAGTGCAAAGCTGAGCACTTGCTCTGATACCACAATCGACAAGCCGCGCCTATCGCGTATGGCTTTCAGTGTGCGTCCCATTTCACGGATGATGGAGGGTTGAATACCTTCAGTCGGTTCGTCCAGCAATAACAGTTTGGGATCGCTGGCCAGTGCACGGGCTATGGCAAGCTGTTGCTGCTGCCCGCCGGATAAATTTCCCCCGCGACGCTTGCGCATTTCCAGCAATACCGGAAACATGTCATACAACTCTTGGGGTACAATTTTTTTGTGGGTAGAGGTTAATCCTGTCTCTATATTTTCCTTGACCGTCATGCTGGAAAAAATCATACGCCCTTGCGGCACAAATCCAAAACCACTGGCGACCCGTTGATAGCTTTTTAATTTACTGACCTCTTTATCATCTAATTTCACGCTGCCGGATGAGCTTGGAATCACACCCATCAAGGATTTCATCAAGGTGGTTTTGCCCATACCATTGCGCCCCATGATGGCGACAATTTCATTGGGCTGGATAGTAAAATTCAATCCGTGCAACACTTCACTCTGTCCGTAACTTACACGGTAATCTGAGACTGCGAGCATAATAGTTTCCTCAAAAATTCTTTAGGATATAAGCATCAAGTCGATGACTAACATGCAACCGCAACACTTAATGCCCCAGGTAAACTTCAATAACGTTGGGATCGGCTTTGACTTTTTCGATGGAGCCTTCAGCCAATATCTTGCCCTGATGCAATACTGTAACCTTATCGGCAATCTGCGCGACGAATTGCATATCATGCTCAATTACAATTACCGACCGGTCCTTGGTAATACGCCGCAAAAGTTCAGCTGTCTGCTGACGTTCGCCCACTGACATGCCGGCAACGGGTTCATCCAGCATTAATAAGTCCGGATCTTGAATGAGCAACATGCCAATTTCCAGCCATTGTTTTTGGCCATGGCTTAAGAGTTCTGCCTGTGTATCCAACTTATCGCCCAGGAAAATCATCTCTGCAATTTCATGTACCTTACTGATCACTTCCTGGTCGCGTTTGAACATAAGCGCGCCGAATACTGATCTGCCGCGAGGAAATGAAATTTCCAGGTTTTCAAATACTGTTAAATCACCATAAATAGAAGGCGTTTGAAATTTACGGCCGACACCGGCTTTTACAATTTCGTGCTCCTTCATTTTGGTGAGTTCCTGATTGCGGAACTTTATGGAACCTTTGGTGGATTTGGTGCGACCGCAAATTAAATCCAAGACTGTGGTTTTACCTGCGCCATTGGGGCCGATGATGACGCGAATTTCATGCTCGTCCACATAAAAGGTCAAATCATTTACGGCCTTAAATCCATCGAAAGAAACAGTGAGGTCTTCAACCGCCAGCAAAAAATCTGTATTACTTGGACTCATGGAGAATTCCTCCGGTTAAGGTTGAATCAATAAGCGAGCCCGAAGGTTCACTGACAGGTTTTTTTACCGGTGGAGATTTTTCTTCAATACTGACTGCTGCAGCTATAGGTGCCGCTTTAGGTGTGTTGCGATTGGAAAAGAGCGATTCAATTCTGGGTGCGACATAACTGCTGTAGAGTCCCGCAAGACCGTTAGGGAATGCCATAACAACCCCGATAAATAAACCGCCCATCGCAAACAACCATAATTCCGGAAAGCTTTCTGAAAATGCACTCTTGGCTGCATTCACAATAAGCGCACCATACACAGCGCCTATGATAGAAAGCCGGCCACCTACCGCACAGAAAATTACCATTTCAATAGAGGGGACAATACCAACCAGCGTTGGCGACATAAAACCAACCTGCAAGGTAAACATGGCACCACCTATAGCGGCAAAGACAGCGCCTATGCAGAACACAAAAATTTTAAAATTGGAAACGTCATAGCCGGAAAACCTTACGCGATCTTCTTTATCGCGCATGGCTACCAGCAAACGGCCCAATTTACTTTTGCGAATAAATTGCGCGGTAAACAAGCAGACAAACAGCATAAACACGCAGACAAAATACAAAATATATTTTGCATGGTCGGTGCGAATATCCCAGCCCAAGAGCGTGCGCAAATCGGTCATACCATTTACGCCACCGGTATAACCCTGCTGGCCGATAATGAGGATAGTGAGGATGGCGGCAATGGCCTGAGTAATGATGGCAAAGTAAACACCACCTACACGCCGCTTAAACATGGCCACACCTACAATGTAAGCCAGTAGCGCAGGCAAAATCAAAATGGCCGCAATCGTAAACGGAAAACTGTAAAAAGGTTTCCAGAAAAACGGCAGCGCCGTAATTTGGTTCCAATCCATAAAATCCGGAATACCGGGAGTGGATTGAATTTTGGTGCTGATCGGGTCAGAGGCTTCCAGTTTTAAAAACATCGCCATGACATAGCCGCCTAACCCGAAAAATACACCCTGTCCCAAACTTAAAATACCACCGTATCCCCAACACAACACCAAACCTATAGCGACGAACGCATAGGTAAGGTATTTGCCGATTAAATTTAAACGAAAAATATCGACTGACAGTGGCAGCACCACCAGCAACAGCAACGCCAATACAAGAAATCCGTAAATTTCTTTTTTAGGCAAGAGCGAAGCTAAACCTTGATATGACATGATCAGGTACTCCTCTTAACGACGCACTTTCAAGGTGAATAAACCCTGTGGACGCAGCATCAAAATCAATACTACAAACAAGAGTGTTAACACTTTGGCCATTGAACCACTCATAAAGAATTCCATGGTGGATTGGGCTTGTGAAATACTGAATGCCGATGCGATAGTGCCCAACAAACTGGTAGCACCACCGAATACGACCACCAGGAATGTATCCACAATATAAAGTTGCCCGGAGGTTGGCCCGGTGGAACCAATCATGGTAAAGGCGCTGCCCGCAACACCCGCAATGCCACAACCCAACGCAAACGTAATGCGATCCACCTTGGCGGTGTTAATGCCCACGGCGCCGGCCATTGAACGGTTTTGCACAACAGCGCGCACTTGCGTCCCCCAACGCGAGCGATACATCAATAAAGCCACCGCAATAGAAATTGCGATTGCGAGCAACATGACAAACAATCCATTAATGGGCACTTCAATAGTTTCTGATAAATGTACAGAGCCCATTAACCAATCAGGCAAAGTCACACCTACTTCCCTCGCACCAAAAACGCTGCGATAAATTTGCTGCAGAATTAAACTCAAACCCCAGGTTGCCAATAGCGTATCCAGCGGGCGGTTATAGAGATGACGAATCATGGCCCATTCGACCAAAGCCCCCAGTGCCCCTGCGGCTATAAAGGCCAGCACCATTGCAAGAATAAAATAAATACTGAACAGGTCAGGTAGATAAGTTGAAAACACGTGTGAGGTTAAATAAGTCACATAAGCACCCAGAATCATAAATTCTCCGTGTGCCATATTAATGACTCCCATCTGGCCAAAGATAATGGCGAGTCCCAAGGCCATTAACACGAATACAGAAAATAAAATTAATCCGGCTACGCCTTGCATGGCGAAGATGGATAACAAATCCGAGGTACTATATTCAGCGAACATCGCGTGATCCTCTTTTAGGAACGAACAATTTTTACGTCGGGAATCTTCATGCTCACAAGTGGCGATGAAAATTCTCTATTACCTTTGGATACCTTTTAAACAAGGAAAGCCACTCAGGGAAAGTGGCTCTCCTTAACTTGCTTACTGATATCCCGCCGGGAATGGATTGGGTTCAATCAAGTCTTTGGTTTCATAAACCACATCGTATTGACCATCAGCACGCGCATGGCCTATGCGTGTCTTTGACCAGAGGTGGTGATTGGGGTGAACTTTTACATAGCCTTCCGGCGCAGTGGTCAATTCAATACCGGGCGATGCTGCCTTAACCTTGTCAACATCAAATGAGCCGGCTTTTTCAACCGCAGCTTTCCACAACCACGGGCCAAGGTATGCGGCTTGCGTTACATCGCCGATCACCACATCTTTACCCCAACGCGCTTTGAATGCTTCAACAAACTTTTTGTTATTGTCGTTAGTCAGGCTCTGGAAATATTTCATGGCAGCGTAAGCGCCTTGCATATTCTCACCGCCAATACCCAGGATTTCGTCTTCGGTTACGGAAATGGTCAGCACTAAAGGTTTCTCTTTAGTCATATCAATACCCGCTGCCTTTAATTGTTTGTAGAAGGCTACGTTAGAGCCGCCTACTACAATGGCGTAGATCACGTCAGGCTTGGTCAGTTTGATTTTGTTGATCACCGAGTTAAATTGGGTATGGCCCAGTGGATAATATTCTTCACCCACTACTTTCAAGCCCAGTTTCTCAATGTGCTTACGTGCAATTTTGTTGGACGTGCGCGGCCAGATATAATCTGAACCCAACAGATAAAAACTTTTTGCACCTTTTGTCTTGGTTACCCAATCAATACCCGCCAGAATTTGTTGGGTGGCTTCCTGGCCGGTGTAAATAACGTTAGGTGATTGCTCCAAGCCTTCGTAAAAAGTTGGGTAGTACAACATGCCGTTATACTGCTCAAAAATCGGCAATACTGCTTTGCGCGAGGCCGATGTCCAGCAACCAAATACGGCGGCAGCTTTGTCATTCACCAATAACTTTTTGGATTTTTCCGCAAAGGTTGGCCAGTCACTCGCACCGTCTTCCTGGATAAATTCAATTTTGCGGCCGAGCACACCGCCACTGGCATTGATTTGCTCAATCGCTAATTTCTCAGCTTCAACAGAACCGGTTTCGCTGATGGCCATGGTGCCTGTTACTGAGTGAAGTATTCCGACTTTAACGGTTTTGTCTGTCACCGCCAGACCAGTCGTGTTTACTTCAGCAGCCTGCACGCTATTAAATGCAAATGAGGCAGCCAAGGTAAATAAACAGGCCTTCCAGCCGGATGCGCTTGCCCTTTTCGCGAGCGAACGCATGCTTGCACTTTCGCTTTTAAAAAATATTGTCTTCATGGTCTATCCTCAAATAATTTTTCAGGTGTGATGACACAGTTAATCAGGGACAACGAAATCACCGGGGGCAAATAGATCACCAGTGACCAATACACTGATCTTTGCCCACGCTTTGCAATTTACGCATTTCCTCTGGTATTACCCATTCGATAAATAGCGCAGAGCCCTACGTCATTTGACGCATAGCGCCCACCACAGGCGTTGCGTATTTTCATCTTGAACAGAGGAAGGAGGCTGTGATTTGCAAATATTGTTTATGGTACGGTCCTTGAATAGTTCAGAGGGACGCCTGAATTAACCGGTCTCATGACTTACTGCATATTTAACATGCACCAAACCATTGCCGATAAGCTCCGACAAGCACCACAAATGAACACCGAGATTATTTGCGCTTTTAATGAAGCAAGCACTCAATGGCAGCCAAACAACATATTTTTCGCGTCAGACGCAATTACAACCAGTGGGTAGCAAACCAGACGCTGGAAGACTATGCCCTGCGCTTTACGGCCAAAAGCGCACGTCGCTGGACCAAAGCGCGCGTTGCTACTACTGCACTTGGTGCTATTTCATTTCTGGCGCTGGAGGCTATCGGCGGTGCCATTACATTGCACTATGGTTTTAACAATGCCGTGGCTGCAATTATTGCTGTCAGTTTAATTATTTTCCTTACTGCCATTCCTATCAGTTACTACGCCGCACGCTATGGTGTGGATATAGATTTACTCACGCGCGGTGCAGGCTTCGGTTACATCGGATCAACAGTAACCTCGTTGATTTATGCATCCTTTACCTTTATTTTTTTTGCATTGGAAGCAGCCATTATGGCTATGGCCCTGGAGCTGCTGTTTGGCATTCCCCTGCCCGTTGGTTACCTGATTAGTTCCATTGCTATTATTCCGCTGGTAACCCACGGCATTACTTTTATCAGCCGGTTTCAATTGTGGAGCCAACCGCTCTGGATCATCCTGCAACTTTTGCCTTTTGTTTTTATTATTTACACCGATGCCAGCAGTGTCCAAAACTGGATGCAGTTTTCCGGCAGCCTTGAAAACACCAATGGTCACTGCATTAATATTTTATGGTTCGGTGCTGCTTCTGCAGTGATATTTTCGCTGATTGCGCAAATAGGCGAGCAAGTGGATTTTTTGCGTTTTTTACCGGCACCGCGGCCGGATAAAAAATGGCAATGGTGGTGCGCCTTGATGGCGGGCGGGCCCGGTTGGATCATTATCGGCAGTATCAAAATACTGGCGGGCTCTTTTCTTGCGGTGCTGGCGCTCAATCACAATGTGAGCATTACTGAGGCTGCTGATCCCACCCGCATGTACATGATTGCATTTGGCTACATCACCCAATCACCGCAGGTGGCACTTTCAGTTGCAGGCATTTTTGTCATACTCAGCCAACTCAAAATTAATGTCACTAATTCCTATGCAGGCTCGATTGCCTGGTCTAATTTTTTTTCGCGTTTAACACACAGCCATCCGGGGCGCGTGGTCTGGCTGGTATTTAATGTAGCTATTGCATTATTGTTGATGGAGCTGGGTGTTTATCGCGCATTGGAGCAGACCCTCGGATTTTATGGGATTGTCGCTGTCTCGTGGTTAGGTACATTGGTTGCCGATTTAGTCATCAATAAACCATTGGGCCTAAGCCCGACATATATCGAATTTAAACGCGCGCACCTTTACGACATCAACCCGGTTGGTTGCGGGTCTATGGTGGTGGCATCAGGTGTCGGCATTCTTTGCCATACCGGTGTATCAGGTGAAGTTCCGCAGGCACTTTCACATTTTATCGCGTTGGGTACTTCTTTAATTGCTGCGCCGCTTATTGCCGTTCTCACCAGAAGCAAGTATTACATCGCACGTCCCGCTACCAAACTTGATGCCGATAACAACAAAAGTACACAGACCTGTTGTATTTGCGAGCATAAATTTGAGTGTGAGGATATGACGTTTTGTCCGGCTTACGCAGGGAATATCTGTTCACTGTGTTGTTCACTTGATGCCCGCTGTCACGATTATTGCAAACCCGGTGCAGGCTATTCAGAGCAACTCAGCCTTTTCTTTAAGGCCTTCCTGCCCAAAGCTATCACCTCAAGAATCAATCCGCAGGTAGGCCATTTTGTAAGCCTTGTGATTGTGATTAATGGCCTGTCTGCCATTTTGCTGTCGCTGATTTATTTCCAAACACCTATAGAAACATCTGAAGTCGCAGCACTATTGGAGGCCACGCTTTGGAAAGTATTTTTCCTGCTGGTGATTATTACCGGCGTGGTCAGCTGGCTATTTGTGTTGGCCCACGAAAGCCGCGTGGTTGCGCAAGAGGAATCGCAACGGCAGACGCGCTTATTGATGGAAGAAATTACCGCCCATGAAAAAACTGATAAAGCCTTGCAAGACGCAAAAGAACAGGCAGATGCCGCCAACTCCGCAAAAAGCCGTTACCTTACCGGAATAAGCCACGAACTTCGCTCACCACTGAATGCCATCCTGGGTTACGCTCAACTGTTGGAAAAAGACCCTGACATGCCTGTGCACCGCCGCGACGCTTTAGGCGTAATTCGCCGCAGCGGCGAGCATCTAGCCGACTTGATAGAAGGCTTGCTCGATATTTCAAAAATTGAAGCAGGGCGTTTGGATTTACACCTGGACCAGGTGCGCCTTGCGCTGTTGATTGACCAGCTGGTAAATATGTTTCGCTTGCAGGCAGAGGCAAAAGGCCTGCATTTCATTTTTGAATGCAAAGATAAATTACCTGAGCTGGTGAAAACGGATGAAAAACGCTTGCGGCAGATTTTAATTAATTTATTGTCGAATGCGATTAAATATACTGAAAAAGGCTGGATTGTTTTTAAATTGCGTTATCGCAACCAGGTAGCCGAATTTACCGTGACAGATACAGGCGAAGGTATAGCGCCTGAAAATATTGAACGTATCTTCCGGCCCTTTGAACGTGTTCGCCGCGCTGGCTCAACGGCAACTGGAACAGGTTTAGGCCTGACGATTACCCGTTTATTGAGCGATATTATGGGTGGGGATATTGCCGTTACCAGCACACCGGGGCAAGGCAGCACGTTTAAAGCGAGTTTAATGTTGGCAAGCATAAGCCCTGCACACCGTGAAATAACTCCTAGCGCGCAAACCATCTGCGGCTACCACGGGAAAATGCGCACCATCATGATTGTGGACGACGAATTATCGCACCGGCAATTGATGCGGCACTTCTTGACCCCTTTGGGTTTTAATCTTATTGAAGTAAATAATCCGTTGGATGCAATAGCGCGCCTCGAACTGGAAACACAAAACCTGAACCGCCCCGATTTAATTTTACTCGACGTCACCATGCCGGAACTTAACGGTTGGGAACTCGCCAAAAAATTGCGTGAAGCTGAATTTAATGCATCCATCATTATGGTATCTGCCGATGCCAGCGAAGGACGCACTCTGCTGGAAGCCGACGCGCAGGAAAATGTAGCTGAACAGACACCATCCCTTCATGATGCCTATATTACCAAGCCGGTTCGGCTGGAATTACTGCTGGATAAAATCGGCAGCCTCTTGCAATTAAACTGGCGTTATCAGGTGGCTCATACGCATATTGCAGCTACCACTTATTCCACTGCGAATGCACATTCCAGTGAGCAGCGCATCCACACCTTTGAGTTACCGGCAGACGAACACCTGGACGATATTGCACACCTTGCGAGCATAGGTCACAAAAAAGGGCTACTTGAAAAAATCCATGTGCTGGAACAACAGCAATTGGCCACGCCGGAATTTATCCGGCAACTGCAACAATTCACCAATCGCTTTCAATTCGACAAAATTCTGGAATGGGTGGATGCCGACTATATTGAAGACCTTGAATAGAGAAAAATCATGAACAGTAATGCGCAACACAATGTGGTGCTGGTTGTGGACGACAGTATTGAAACCATTCATATGCTCAACGATGTATTGGAGGAAGCAGGGTTTACGGTGTTAATTGCACTGGAAGGTTCCCAGGCATTAACCATTACCAAAAATATCCGGCCCGATATCATATTGCTGGATGCCATAATGCCGAATATGGATGGCTTTGAAACCTGCAAGCAATTAAAACTCAATCCCCAATTGCTTGATGTACCCATTATTTTTATGACCGGACTGAGTGATACTGAGCATGTTGTCATGGGCTTGAACGCAGGCGGGGTTGATTATGTTACCAAGCCCATTAACGCCGCCGAACTCACTGCGCGCATGCGCGTGCACCTGACTAATGCACGCATGACACAAAGTGCACGCATGGCACTGGATACCGCCGGGCAATATTTATTTACCCTGGATCTGCAAGGACAATTATTGTGGGCCACACCACAAGTGCACCAACTGATTGAAACCGCCCAAAGCGAAACAAATTTCCCGGCGTTAAAAACCCGCTTTACCCCTTTGCTGTGTGATTGGCTGATGCACAAGCCCGGTGCGGGTAACCAGTTAAAAATCCCACATTTGTTACAACCCCTTACCGTTGAATTATTAAATTTTATCGACAACAAGGAATATTTACTGCGCCTTACCAACCCGCATAAACCTGCGGACGACACCCAGGCATTCATACAGCAATTTGCAGTGACCAGCCGCGAGGCCGATGTGCTTTTGTGGATTGCCAATGGAAAAACCAATCGCGAAATCGGCCAAATTCTGGAGATGAGTCCACGCACAGTCAACAAACACCTTGAACAGATTTTCAGAAAACTCGGGGTAGAAAACCGAACCTCCGCAGCAGGCATCGCCATTAAATGTATAGCCAGAAACTAGCCGGCCACGATTCAAAGTTTAGGTGAGTTTATAGACGTGGGCGCCTGGATAGGAACCGGCATATACCCTGCAATAACACGCCGGGGCGTATCCTTTAAATAGCAATGGAGCTGCCTTAAGTATCTATCGCAAGGGTTATGATGGTTTGGAGAAAATACGGGAGCAATCCTGCTCCCTTTTAACAACGACTGGATTAACTTAAAAATGACTGAAGGGTAAAAGAATTCTTAAAAACGATAATCTACCGTTGCGCTGACCGAACTTAACTTGATGCTCAAGTCTTCAACCCGATTGAACCTGTCCTGGTACCAGGTGCCCTTGGCATTGGATAAAACCTTATATTCCAGGTTGAGATTGAATTTATCATTGATGACAAAACCAACACCCGCCCCGTAGGAAAAACCGTTGAAATTGAAGTTACCGGTTTCTGCTTCAACTTCTGCATGGGTATAACCCAGCAGCAAATAGGTTTTACCGACGGAATTCGCACTCTCGGTGCGGTAATAGATAGATTCGTAATTGGTAATTTTGCTGTCGCCGCCGGATGATGCGCCTACGCGAACTTCACCGCCCACATAGGGATTCAGCTTGTATCCGCCGAAGATTTCCAATGGCTCCCATTTGTTATCGTCCCAATCATTCCTGACATTGGAAATACCGCCGCCGACGTAAAAACCCTGACTGGATTGAGTGTCGGCATAGGCTGGAATTGCCAACAAAGTGAATAGGGCCACGAGGACTTTTTTCATAGGGGATATCCTTTTAGGAAACTTTTTTAAAATTACCGGTAAGATTGGCGATTTTACCCGGTTAAATAAGCCCATTTCAACCAAACCGCTCACAAGATTCCGTTTTAGCAACTTGAGTTATAGCCATAAAAGACCACACGCACAAGTTGGCTACCAAAGTGCAGCCGCGCCCTCATAGGTCAGTTTGATTCCAGCCACCAGCAAAAAGCCGTAACTGACCCAATAAAATACCCGATCTGATACGCGGTTATGCAGATAAACACCCAGCCACACGCCCAGGGGCGCAAGCGGCAAGAGCACTAATGAGGTAACCAGTGACCCGGTGTTAATCTGCCCCAACCATACGTAAGGAATCAACTTTATAAAATTGATAATGGCAAAAAACAGGATGGTAGTACCCGCCAGGGTCGTCTTGGGTAAATGCTGGGGCAGTAGGAAAATTGCCACAGGCGGACCGCCCGCGTGGGCGATATAGCTGACATAACCCGCTACCGTACCCCAAAACGTCCCCGCGACTGGACTGGCCCTGCGAGCCAGTAAGGATTCCAGGAAATGTTTGCCCCAGAGGTAATGACATACAAAATAAATCGAAAGCACCCCCACGATCAGGCGTACCATATCGGCATTGGTGACGTTAAAGGTCAAGGCACCTGCAATAGTTCCCAGTACTGCACCCGGTATAAGGATCTTCAGGTTGAGCTTGTCCCAGGTACCGCGAAAACTCCACAGGCTCACCCCGTCCATGCCACACAAAATCGGCAACAAAATCGCGGCTGCCAACCGCGGATCAATTAACAGCGATAACAGGGGAACCGCCAAGGTACCCAAGCCACCACCGAACCCACCTTTAGACATACCGACCAATATCACAACCGGCACTGCCAGCACATAAAAAGCCAGATCAGTAATCACAGTGATCAACCAAAATTCTTGTCGGCAACAAAGGCGTTGTGCAGGCGCTCTTCACCAAAAGTGGACATGGGGCCGTGGCCGGGAATAAATTGCACATCGTCGCCCAGCGGCCAGAGTTTGGTGCGTATCGCCTTGACCAGATCATCATAATTGCCGCGTGGGAAATCACTGCGGCCAATAGACCCCTTAAAGAGAACATCGCCTACCAGCGCCAGTTTGGTTTCGCGATGGAAAAACACAATATGGCCAGGTGTGTGGCCGGGACAGTGACATATATCCAAGCGTATATTGCCAAAATCTGCCTGATCACCATCGACAAAAAAGCGATCGGGCTGGAAAGGTTCGGGAGTAGCAAAGCCCATCATCTGTGCCTGCTGCGGCAGCCTGTTGATCCAGAACATATCGTCGATATGTGGCCCTTCGACAGGAACGCGCAGGACGCCAGGCGGGCTGCTCGTTGCATTTACCAGTGCTGCCACACCCCCTACATGATCAAGGTGGCCGTGGGTCAATAAAATTTTCACCAGTGTTAATTCGCGCTCAATCAAGGCTGACAAAATACGTTCAATATTGCCGCCGGGATCTACCACTGCCGCTTGCCGGGTTTCATCGCACCATAGAAGCGTAGAATTCTGCTGATAATGGGTTACAGGGATAATGTGATAACGCAGCACAGGCTCATCCAATTTAAAAACTATATAAAGAGCGCCGGGACGCACTTTTTGATACCATGCCGCATTCTAACACCGCCCCTTAAAAAATGGTTTTAAACAGGCCGTGCCACTATGAATGACAAGTTATTTATCAGATTACAACATTGGGTGCCGCAACACGCCCTGTCACGCTTCGCCGGCGCTTTCGCCAATTCCAAAATCGGTTTCGTCAAAAACACGTTCATTTCCTGGTTTATAAAACGCTATAACGTCGATATGTCGCTCGCAGCGGAAGAAAATCCACGTACTTACCTATCCTTTAATGAATTTTTTACACGCGCGCTCAAACCGGGCATCCGCCCTATCTGCAAAGAGCAGGCTGCCATTGTGTGCCCTGCCGATGGCTCTATTAGTCAGTTGGGTAAAATCGTCAACGGCCGGATTTTCCAAGCCAAGGGACAAGATTATTGCCTGGAAGAATTAATTGGTGGTGATGCTGCAATTGCGCAGGAGTTTGCCGAGGGTGATTTTGCAACGGTATACCTGTCGCCAAAGGATTATCACCGCGTCCATATGCCTTATGGTGGCAAGTTGCGCACCATGATTTCCATTCCCGGCGATTTATTTTCTGTGAATACAGTGACTGCCGAAAATGTTGAACGTTTGTTTTCACGCAATGAACGTGTCGCCGCTATTTTTGATACAGATATAGGCCCTATGGCGGTAGTGCTGGTGGGTGCAATGATTGTGGCAGGGATTGAAACCGTATGGCACGGTGAACGCTCACGTATGGGCAGCCGCGAAATAGAAACTACGCTCTACCCTTACCAAAATATTGTGCTGGAAAAAGGCGCGGAGATGGGTCGCTTTAAATTAGGTTCTACCGCCATTATTTTATTTGGAAAAAATAAAATAACCTGGGAGCCGCAATTCATGGCAGGTACAGCAACCCGTGTAGGGGTAAAAATGGCTGAGAAAAAATAATACAGTGACAAGTTAAGGCGCAGTAATCACTAGCCTGCTAAACTATTCGCCGACACTAAAAAAACGCCGCACAAGTGCGGCGTTTTTTTGTGGAACTCATTATCAAAAGCGCATCCTCAACCCCACTGTGTAGCGTGATTCATACACATTTTCTGACGTGTATTGATCAGTCCATTGCAGATAATAACGCTCATGTTCACCGGTGATATTGGATGCATTAACATAGACAGTCCATGCGTCACTCACATCGTAACTTAAACTCGCATCCAGATAGCGTGTTGGCGACTGGTATTCAACCAGGTTTTTATTATCGCCAACGCCCAAGAATTGCCCTGTAACACGGTCACCGCGATAGTTGTAAGCCAGTCGCGCTTGCAGCGCTTCATCCTGATACCATAAAACAAGGTTGTATTGGCTTTTCGAATTGTCGTTAAATGCAGGATGCTTACCCTTAATATCAATCACACCCGGATTTTCACTGGATGTTAATGTGAGGTTTGCATCCACGCCAAAATGCGACCATACCCCTGGCAAGAAATCAAAGGATTGCTTGGCACCTATCTCCAAACCACGGATATTACCACCCTTACCGGGGAGCTGCTTTTGTGTTGGGACAGATTGGTTACGGGTTACACCGTCCAAATCCGGAAAAGGTTCGAAAGTGTTAGCGGTTGCAGGAAAGCTGTCCACCTTAAGATCAAACAAGGCGATACTCAATAAACTGCCCGGAGCCGTATACCATTCCGCCGATATCTCTGCGGTAGAAGCACGCCATGGATTCAATTCAGGGTTACCGTTATAAGTCACCCGACTGATACGCTGGACACCGTCAGAAAATGCGTAGTTGGTAACCAGGGCCTGTCCCCATTGGGTAAGGTTAAGCGGCACCATATTTTTAGAATAGGCTGCCCGCAATTTAATATCATCTGTCACATCATAGGTCAGGTTAAACGCGGGAAGCACATCGCGATAGCGGCGATTTGTCAATTTATCACCGGCGTCTACCGCCGCCATTCCGTAACTGCGAGAACCACCTACGACGTTTTGCTTAACTGATAAATCGGTTTCAATAACGCGGACACCCAAATTTCCTGACAAGGCATTGATTGCAAAATTACCTTGCAGGTAAAAAGATTTTTCGCCCAGTTTCACATCGTAAGACTGACCGGGATCAATACTCTTTATAAAGTTGCCGTAGAATTTGGTGTGGAAGGCTGCGACATCTTCAAGCGCACGAGGATCAACCGTATAGAATGTCGGCATACCTTTGGTGTTACCAAAATCATTCACCTTGATGGTTTTAAAATCAGATTGGGGCACATAGCCAATCGCGGTCCAGGGAACCCAACTGCCATCCACCATTTCACCCACCTGGCAATCACCGTTAAACGTGACATCAGTTGCTTTCCAGCGGGCCAGGCAGCCCTCAGGATTGGGCGTGCCATCCGATGTTACACCACCTTTTCCGGCATAGAATTGCGAGAGCCCGTGCCATACCTGGTCACTGGCAATTTTCTCGCTGATGCGATAACCCGCATCAATGCTGGTGAAAAAGCCCTCATTAAATTTATAACTGATATCGCTTCGCAGCACACTTAGGCGTCCTTCACGATCAAAGTTATTTTCCGAGCTGATAGCGGCGGTGTTATAAGCAGCCGGATCATTGATGTAATCAATCAAACCTGAACTATCCACCGGCGCGCCTGTACCTTTGGCGATGGGACGATTATCCCAGCCAGTCCATTCAGGACGGTCACCCTTATGGATGATATTGAAGTGAGCCAAACCACTGAACCCGTTAGGATTAGGATTAACCCATTGCCCCGGAATTCGATTACCGTTGGTATTGCTGGTGACAATTGCCGTGTTGCCCGCATAACCATCCATCAGATCGCCCTGGAAATAGTTATTCAGGTTGTGTTGTGACGCATTACCGCGTACCAGACGCGTACTGGCCGTGAGGGGACCGCCATTGTCGTAATGTAACTCCAGGTTGAAGTCTTGCGATTGCGAAAATATTTCACCCACTTGCGAATAGGATTGGACCCGGCGTAAGGCTGTTTCATAATTCTGGATAGACAGGAAATTACCGTCACCTGTTTCGCGCGATTCTACTGCTGTGAAATAGTCAAAGCTGGACCATTTATTTTCAGCAACTACACCTGTTGCACGGTTATAGTCATCCTGATGGGTATAGAAATAATCCGCAATTAACTCAAACCCCTCGCCCAAATCCGCCTGTACCGATAAATTCAAGCCCTTGCGTTCGCGTTCATTAAAGCTGTTGTAGTTAGAAAAACCTTCAGGTCCCATGAAGCGATCATTGAAGTCGCCATCATTATTACCGAGCACCACAAACCCGTTGGGATTGGTATGTCCTTCGCCCGATACTACCATTGCACCTGTACCCTGGCCGTACTGGGCGCCTTCATAATAGTTAGCCAGATTGAATCTGGAATATGAGCCGGCAAGCAAGACACCTATACTGTCGTTCTTCCAGTTCAGCAGGGCATTTGCTGAAGGATCGTTTTTGGCGCTATCGAGCCCGTATTGGGTTTCTATAGCAGCACCGCCACTAAATCCTTCTGTAAAATCAAAAGGACGTCGGGTTTTAAGATTAATCGTGCCCGATATACCTGAATTAAGGAGTTGTCCTGTGGGTGATTTGATAATGTCAGCACCCTTAAAGAGCGATGATGGGATATCACCAAAATTGGGTTGGAAATTAGTAATGGAATTTGCACCCAGGTAGGACTCACCATTCAACAGCGATGAAACCTGGGGTAAACCACGCACATTTACCTGGCTGCCTTCGCCCGCCACCCGGCGAATTTGAATACCGGGTACGCGCTGGAGTGAATCAGAAATAGTGGCATCCGGTAATTTGCCGATATCCTCTGCCGAAATAGAATCCACAATGCTGGTTGCATCGCGTTTAATATTCACCGCTGTTTGTTGCGCACCTTTAACACCCAGAACTACTATTTCCTCAATCGCTGAATCCTGGCCTTGCGCAAGGCTGGATTGGTTGAATCCACCCACTATTGCTAACGCAATCGCAACCGTCATTTTTTTGTGTTGGAAATACCTTGTCTTCATTTGCTTCTCCTGTAATGGAAATCGGTTTTATTGTTTCTTCAAAACGAGCTGACGCCATGCATCATCACGACTTTATTACCGGTTTTAAGGAGCAGCTGTAGATACTACCGCCCCGGCTAAAACACCAAGGTTGGCAGAGGCTTATACTGCGCAACCAAAGTTATAGTGGGCGCAGAGACGTTAATAATCTTGAAGTTGAGGTAAAGCTTTCTCAATAATAATGAAGAAAGGAATTCGTTGAATGGAACCGCGATCTGCTAGCGGCTTACCAGCACTGAAGGTCGGGTGAGTTTGTCCAGGAGCGCCTGGAAGCGAGGTTCATTGCGCAATGGATCATAGCGCGGGTCTGTCACAGCACAAATCAAGCGGAACTGCCGCTTTTCATAAGCTTGTTCCAGATATTCCATAGCTTCTGCTTTTTTGCCCAAGGCAATTGCATATCTTGCCCAGGACAGGGGTGGCCGGTACTGGCCTATATCGGCCATTTCCTTATGGCTGAGCAGCCATTCATACACAGCGCTTAAGCCACCGTCCCGGTAAATTCCGTTTACTGTATCCAATTTTTCAGGACTGTAATCGGCTTTACCGAAAAACCATTGCATGTGTGCATAGACTTTGTCTTCTTCTCCCAAACTGTAATACACGTTTTGTGCAGCAGTGTGGAAAAAACTGTCTTCAATTTCAGTACTGGCGATGCGTTCCAGCTCCTGGACAGCAAGGTTATTTTTCTTTTCCAATAAATACACCCATACCAGGTAAGTATAGGGATAAGTTAAAGGGTTGATTTCGCGGGCCAAGGTAATTTGCTCCCGCGCTTCGTCAAAACGCTTTTCAACCAGCAATAATTGTTCATACAGGAAATGGCTCAGGTCATCTTTTGGATTAAGCGCCAGGCTTTCCTTAAAATGTTTTTCAGCAGCGCGAAGATCGTGATCATGGCGCAGCAATATATGACCAAGCCACATATGCGCGCGTGCCAGCCTGGGATTCAGTTCCAGCGCCTTATGTAATAAGGCCCGAATTTCTTCATCATTATCCTGCTCGGTTACCTGCTCGTTAAGCAATTCAATTTTTGCCTCCGCAATTCCCAGATAGGCCTCGGCAGCATTCGGATTTTGCGCAATTACTTGGCGAAACAGCGGGATCGCCAGTCGCAGTTCTTCTTTTTGTCGATGCGCCAACAGCGCAGAAGCGCGCTCATAAAAAATCCATTCACTTGTAAATTTATCCCTCGATATGACGGTCTCTCCGCCGCCAGACAACACAGGGCTGTCATTCTTCCAATAAAACCAAAGTAATAATCCGGTAAACAATAAAAATGCTACCGCGCCACTGTAGATTACTTGCATGGAAACCTGTCGGTAGAACCCTGGGCGGGATAAGTCCTCCACCGGGACTGAATCCGCAACCACCGCGAGTTCCGGCTGCCAAATACATTGGTAACCTACACCGGGAATTGTCTTGATGTATTTGGGCGAACGGGGATTGTCATCCAGGGCTTTGCGTAATTGACTGATGGCAACCGCAAGGCTGTCATCATTTACAACTTTACCTTGCCACTGGTTGCGTAAAATATCGTCTTTGGTTAATACCTGGTTGCGGTGCTGTAATAAATAAACCAATAACCCAGTCAAGCGATATTCAAGATCAACTTTGCGCTCGCCCTGAATTAATTGGTTACTGCGCGTATTGAGCACCCAGGGACCAAGGTTATACATAAAGTTTTCGGGCTCTTTATTTTCACCATCGCCACAAGCGACCAGTTCAAGATATCTTGACATATTCTTAGCTCCGGATTGAACACAACACCGGATGTCTTGTGCATCCTGGTGAAAAGGCAATTCGCGATAATCCTATCCTCAGCCTGGGGGGAAAACCATGCAAACCTGCATCAATTAAGAATACTTTAGAATCCTTAACGCAATCAGTGGTGCCTGGTTTTCACTTGTCAGACCAGACCCATATTTGCCTTGGGACAATACCCATGGCTTTGGCATTCTTAATTATTGTTTGGAAAAAATTCAGGACTGTTAATCTCATATCGGTCATCCTAAACAGGTTGATCAAGTTCCCCTTTTGATCAATATGAGCGCACGTTTTGGTTAGGGCATGTCCCTAACCTTTTTTTGGAGAACATTTATGAGTCTGCGTTTTTACCTAAAATCCCTAACCCTGGCCTCAATCGCCCTGACGCAGGCAGTCATGGCCGGCGATACGGCATTTAAAAACGGTAATCAATTAACCAAACCGGACAAATATCGCGAATGGATGTTTTTGGGGGCATCAATAACACCCAACGACCTGAACGATGGCAAAGCGGGTTTTCCCGGCTTCCATAATGTCTATATAAAACCTGCTGCGTGGAAACATTGGAAAACCAACGGTGAATTCGCCGATGGAACGGTCATTGTAAAAGAAATAGTCAGTGTCGGTGACCGTGAATCCACCACAGGCAAAGGTTATTTCCAGGGAGATTTCGGCGGTTTGGGTGTGGCGGTAAAAGATAAAAAACGTTTTCCCAATGAGCCGGGAAACTGGGCTTACTTTACTTTTGACCTGGCATCTGCACCGGGGTCAGTTGCCCAGGCAAAACCAACAGCTATGTGCGCAGCATGCCATCAAACCCATGCGGCCACCGATTTAGTATTCACACAGTATTATCCCGTTCTACGCCAATCAGCACCGCAACCGGAAAAGTAAAATATTGTTTAGCTTTTAGGTTTCTTTTCCAGCTTTTTGCGCAGCCGGATATTGATCATCTCAACTACCAGCGAGAACGCCATAGCAAAGTAGATATAGCCTTTAGGCACATGCACGTTAAAACCTTCCATAATTAAGGTAATACCTACAACGACCAAAAATGCCAACGCAAGGATTTTTACCGTGGGATGGTTCTCAACAAATTCGCCGATAGATTTTGCGGCGAACATCATAACGCCCACCGCAATAATAATCGCTATTGCCATCAAAGATACCTGGCTGACCAGTCCTACTGCGGTAATCACCGAATCCAGCGAAAATACAATATCGAGAATAGCAATTTGGGTGATGATAATAAGAAAGTTGGAACTGCCGGTTTTGAATTGGGCGACTTCTTCCTCATCATTACCTTCAACACTTTGATGGATTTCAACAGTTGCCTTGTACAGCAAAAACAACCCACCACCTATTAAGATCAAATCGCGGCCCGAAATATCGTAACCAAAAGGACTGATGAAGGGATGGGTGAGACTCATCACCCAGGAAAGAGAAAACAATAATCCCAAGCGGGTTAACATCGCGAGTGCCAGGCCACCGGTACGGCCTATAGCGCGTTGATGTTCAGGTAGTCGAGCAACCAGGATTGATAGGAAAATAATGTTATCAATACCCAGTACAATTTCCAGCGCCGTTAAAGTTGCCAGCGCGACCCAGGCCTCCGGGCTTGCGATCCATTCAAACATCATACAAATCTCAATATCATGAATTTAGCTGTAACAATTTATATAGACAGGTAAATTGTTACTGATAAAACTGCCGACGGCAGTGAACAGGGGCTGATTGTACCCTGTCCGCCATAGAGGTAGGCAATGACTTTCGTTTTTCATCACCGGTAATTATTGCGGCATTTGACCGTCACCTAATGTTCAGGTGCGCGCCAAGGTGAAGGAGATATTAATGTTTTTCGGCACCCAGCTGACTGTTGCTTACAAAAGCAACATATCGACCATCTGGCGACCAGGAAGGAACGTTGATGGTGCCCTGTCCACCGTAGAGATAAGCCACTACTTTCGGCTCACCACCGGTAACGGGCATCATGCGTAAATAAACCTGTTTGTAATAGGGATGCAGGTCCGGTTCAACATCCGGCAGGTAAGAAAGGAATAGAATATTTTTCCCATCGGGCGAAATATGCGGAAACCAGTCATTGAAACCATCATGCGTAATCTGTTTTGGATTCTTGCCGTCGGCATCCATTCTCCACAGACGCATTCCGCCGCTTCGACTTGAATTAAAATAAATATATTTTCCATCTGGCGTATATTCAGAGCCGTCATCCATGCTTTGGTTATTGGTCAACTGTACTTCTTCCCCGCTACCGTCGCTGTTACCACGATAGATTTCAAATTGGTTGTCGCGCCTGGAGGTATAGAGAATATATCGTCCATCCGGTGACCAGCCATGCAAATAGGAAGGAGCCTTGAATGTAAGCTGTTGCGGCTCACCGCCATTGATTGGCAGTTTATAGATATGCCAATTATCAATAATATCCTTGTCCATGTGGGTAATGCCCAAGGTCTTACCTTTAAAAGATATTATATGGTCGTTATTGTTTTTAACTTCAAACCCTGTATTGAACAGGGATATTTTTTTGGTGGGTAAATATAATTTGTACACGCGGCCCGATGAGTTATAAATAATCGTGTCGCCATCGGATGTCCAATTTGGCGCTTCAATACCAGCTGCTGTTTCATAAATCACTTTGCGCTCACCTGTCACTACATCCAGTATTTCAAGTCGGCTACCCAGGTAGTGATAATAAGGAATAAAATCTTTCCAGGCAGGTATCACCCAGCGCAGGTTTTTCATTTCCAAAGTTTTTTTATCAGTAGCTGAAAACTCCCGATATACGCCCACTTCCATGTTTTGCAATGTAGGCAAGGAGTAACGTGCAATAATTTTTAAAGGTTTTCCACAATTTGCAAATGAAAAAACAAGTTCCTTACCGATTTGCTCAACCTGGAAAATATCGGGATTTTTAATGTGTGCTTCGCGCGGCAGAAATATTCTTTTTGTACCTTGCTGTAATTCAACGCCTATATTCAAATTTGAATCGAATTTTGTCTTAAATGACAGGCCTGCCTCACTGGCATCTATCTGCAAACCAAAATTAGGGAGCTGTTCGATATTTTTCTGGCTTTTGAGTTGCACCGTAAATATAAAATCACCGTAAATCTTACGATAGGCAAAGCCCTTGGCGAGTTGATTTTGCTCTGCACTCTCACGGGCTTTCCAAATATGCATGGTTTGATTGGGATCTATGGATAACTCGCCCTGTTCACCCCTGACTCCATCAAAAATAGTGGTGTTGCTTTGCTGCGATTCAAATGAACTCGCAGAAACCTGCAACGCCCACAGGCCGCACAGAAGTAAACTTGAACGAGACAATACGCGAAGCAACCAAACCATGAATTAACCCTAGTGAACCACCTGTAACGCCCATATTCCTGACTCCAGTCTGCTACTCAGAAGTACTGAAAAACGAGTTTATTTTAATAACTTTACATTGGATAAATACCGGTAAAGCCATAAAAAAACCGCCATCAGCAGAACTGATAGCGGCTTCGATAGAATAACAACTTACCTTAGCCCTTTAAGCGATTTAACAACCCCAGGAGACCGGTTTTTTCTGACTTCATTAAATATTGGTCGCGGATGCTGGAGATATCGACATCATAGCTGCCCGGCTCAAGATCACGTGCAATTTCAATTTTTTCAACTTCATAACGGGTCTTCTTGCCGGAATCCAAGAGGGCCTGCTTGCGTTTATCATCCTCAGATAAATCCAGCAGCACAGATTCGGCAAGCTCATTTTTCAAAGCATCCAAAACCACCATGACTTTGGGTTTTAAGCGACGCTCAAAATTTTGCTCAACAACTACCGCAACTTCACCGGTGCTCAATTCGACCAGGGTTCCGGTGGGATATAAGCCGATGGCGCGAATAAATTCAACCACAAGTTCTTCCTGGAACTGGATATTGCGCAACTCATAAAGCCGCGCTACTGCTTTTGAAGGTGCTATGGGATGGCGCGATCCACGCGGGTTAGTCACATGATCATAAAAGGTGACTATACCGGCAATTTTTCCCAACAATGGGATCTTGTCGCCAACCAAATGTTGCGGATAACCGCTGCCATTCAAACGTTCACAATGGGTTTTAACCACACTGATTACACGTGGCTCAACTCCGGGAGTCTTACGCAGGATTTCACATCCCAGCTCCACAAAGGTTTCATAAATTTGTTCTTCTTCGGGGGTACGTTCAGCTTTAACAATAAGTCCCTGGTCGAGCATCACCTTGCCTACATCTTTTAAAAGCACACCCAGGGCGAGCACATCCAGATCGCGTTTGGGCAAACCTATATGGCGACCGAACAAAATTGCCCACACCGAAGAACGCACAGCATGGCTATAGGTGTATTCATCTTTTTCCTGTACGCGGGAGAGCCAGGTAAATGCATCGGGATTGCGCAGTACACTGTCCACCATTTCACTGGCAACCTTTTTGGTTTCACCGAGCGAAATATTTTCAAGCTGTTTGTTTTCCAGCAAATCTATGACTTCAACAACCGCGCCGTAGACTTTCTGGTGTAATTGTTTAGCGCGCTTAACTTCTTTTTGAAGCGGCTGGACTTCGCGATAAAGATTGCGCTGAATTTTTAATGGCGCTATAGGTTCATTCAGTACCGCGTTATCGCGTTCACGTCCGATGACTTTGGTTTTGCCGAATTTGTTATCAAGCTTTTTGAGATTTGCCGCAATCGGGCCGCGCCCACGTTCGACATCAATATAGACATAGTTACACAAGCTTTTGAGTTGATTAACTTCTTGCAGGTCGCGCAGGTAAAAACCCTGGAGCGGAAAAGGAGTTTGTGACCATGGCCGATCCAGGCCGGACACATACATGCCCAGACTTAGCTCGTTTACATCAACCTTAACCTGCTTTATCCCCACAGCTACGCCTCGTGTTTAGATTTTAAAAGCAATTCCGTCTTACGAACGCTGGCTATATTCAAATACTCGCGAAGATGAGTGTAATGAAGAATAGCAGAACAAACCAGAGCTTCCCGCTGGAAAAAGCCCTCAAGGGATGCTATTAGCTCCTGAACGGAGACCCTAACTGTGGTAAGGACGTGATAAGTCATGTACCGCATTGATAAAAGCCCCCGCATGTGCAGGATCTACTTCCGGCGTAATCCCATGGCCAAGGTTAAATACATGGCCGGAACCCTCACCAAAAGATGCAAGTATACTGCCAACCTCTTCGCGAATACGTTCGGGTGAGGCGTACAGAATAGTGGGATCCATATTGCCCTGCAATGCGACCTTATCACCTACGCGCACGCGCGCTGTTGCTATATCAGTGGTCCAATCCAGCCCCAGTGCAGTGACTCCTGTCGCCGCCATAGCTTCAAGCCATTGGCCCCCACCCTTGGTAAACAGGATAATGGGGACCTCGCGGCCTTCATGTTCGCGGACCAATCCTGACACAATTTTTTCCATGTATTTCAACGAAAACTCCTGATAAGCCGCATGAGAAAGTGCGCCACCCCAGGTATCAAATATCTGCACGGCTTGTGCACCGGCCTGGATTTGAGCGTTCAAATAGATAGTTACCGAGTCAGCCAATACATCCAGAAGGCGATGCATAAGCTGCGGCTGGTTATAGAGCATTTCTTTGGCGCGGCGGAAATCGCGGCTTGAGCCACCTTCAATCATATAGGTCGCTAACGTCCAGGGACTGCCCGAAAAGCCAATCAGGGGCACCCGGCCATTTAATTCACGACGAATCGTTTTGACAGCATTGATAACATAAGGCAGGTCTTGTTCTGGCTTAACGACAGACAATGCATTTATATCGGCTTCAGTACGCACCGGCTTACGGAATTTAGGCCCTTCGCCGGTCTCAAAATATAACCCCAGCCCCATGGCATCAGGGATGGTCAGGATGTCAGAAAAAAGAATGGCAGCATCTAATGGGTAGCGCTCCAGTGGCTGCAAAGTGACTTCACAGGCCATATCGGGATTGGTACACAACCCCATAAAATCGCCTGCGCGCTCCCGACTGGCACGGTATTCAGGCAAGTAGCGGCCGGCCTGGCGCATCATCCAGACAGGTGTAACATCTACGGGCTGCTTTAACAAAGCGCGAAGAAAACGGTCATTTTTGAGCTGGGTCATAGATATACACCATCAAGAGCGGCACGCGCCGCCGGGGATCAAATAGAGAATTGCCGCCGCAAAAATCCAGCTTGTGGATAGCATTAGCCCCGCAAATGCGGGGCTAGGGCAAAGATTGGTATCGGAAGCCGCCATCCCGGGGAGCTTGGGGCCATTTGGCCAGATACTGTGCAAGGATGATGACAATTCCCCTTTGCATAGGAATTTGAGCTATCCGACAATTCCAACAGATTTATACGTTCAAATAATCCAAAATCCCTTCAGCCGCCTCACGACCTTCCCAGATAGCGGTTACCACCAGGTCAGAACCGCGCACCATATCGCCGCCGGCAAAAACTTTGGGGTTGCTGGTCTGGAACTTGTACTGTTGCTGTTCAGGCGCAATCACGCCGCCCCAGGAATTCACCTTTACGCCGTTGGTTTCAAACCAGGGCTGTGGATTGGGACGGAAACCGAAGGCGATCAGTACCACATCGGCAGGCAGGATTTCTTCTGAACCTTCAATTACTACCGGGCTGCGACGACCTTTTTCATCGGGCTCACCCAATTCGGTAGTCACCACCTTAACACCTTCAACTTTGCCGTTACCAACAACAGCAACGGGCTGCCGGTTAAACAGGAATTCAACACCCTCTTCACGGGCATTGGCAACTTCGCGCTTGGAACCTGGCATGTTTTCTTCATCGCGGCGGTAGGCACAGGTTACTGTGTCGGCGCCTTGGCGAATCGAGGTGCGGTTACAGTCCATCGCAGTATCACCACCGCCTAATACAACCACTTTCTTGCCTTTTACACTGATGAAGTCGTCCGGATTCTTTTCAAAACCCAGGTTGCGATTCACGTTGGCAATCAGGAACGGCAGTGCATCATAGACACCGGGTAGGTCTTCACCGGGAAAACCGCCTTTCATATAGGTGTAGGTGCCCATACCCATAAAGACTGCATCATAGTCGCGCAGCAAGTCTTCCAAGGTGATGTCTTTACCCACTTCCGTATTCAGGCGGAATTCGATACCCATTTCAGTAAAGATTTCACGACGACGGCTCAGTACACTTTTCTCAAGCTTGAACTCAGGAATACCAAATGTCAGTAAACCGCCGATTTCAGGATATTTATCAAAGACAACCGGTTTAACACCGTTGCGCACTAACACATCAGCACAACCTATGCCTGCCGGGCCCGCACCTATAATGGCTACTTTTTTATCAGTCCATACTACCTTGGACATATCCGGCTTCCAACCCATGGCAAAAGCAGTATCGGTAATATATTTTTCGGCATTGCCAATTGTCACAGCACCGAAACCATCATTCAGGGTACAAGCGCCTTCGCACAGACGATCCTGCGGGCACACACGGCCACAGACTTCCGGCAAGGAGTTGGTTTGATGACTTAACTCGGCAGCTTCAAAAATATTGCCCTCGGAAATCAGCTTTAACCAGTTGGGAATGAAATTGTGCACCGGGCACTTCCATTCACAATAGGGATTACCGCACTCCAGGCAGCGATGCGATTGGCTCTCAACCTCTTCTTTGGCAAAAGGCTGGTAGATTTCCACAAACTTGTGCCTGCGGGTATCCATATCTTTCTTGGTGGGGTCCTGGCGACCTACATCGAGAAATTGGAAATCATTGTTTAAGCGTGCAGTCATGATATATCTCCTCTCGCCTTATTCGCCGCGCTTGCGGAAACTGACGAGCAGTCCACTTAAAGCTGCTGCTTTAGGTTTAACCAGCCAGAACTTGCCAATGTAGTCATCAAAATTATCGAGCAAGGATTGCCCCCACTCGCTTTCTGTCTCTTTCACAAACTCTTCAATAGTCGTGCGCAAGTGATGGCGATGCGCTTCCAGAGCCTCGGTATTGATGCGGTGGATATCCACCAGTTCATGGTTGTAGCGGTCTACGAAGTCGTTCGCTTCATCCAGTACATAGGCAAACCCACCGGTCATACCGGCACCGAAGTTAACGCCGGTTTGCCCCAGTACAGTAACCACACCGCCGGTCATATATTCACAGCAGTGATCACCTGCACCTTCGACCACTACATGCGCACCGGAGTTACGCACACCGCAACGCTCACCGGCGGTACCTGCCGCAAATAACTTACCGCCGGTCGCACCGTATAAACAAGTGTTGCCCATAATGCTGGTGACATTGGATTTAAAGGTTGAATTACGCGGTGGACGAAGCACCAGTTTACCGCCTGCCATGCCTTTGCCCACGTAATCATTGGCATCACCTTCAAGGTACATTTCCAGGCCACCGGCATTCCATACACCAAAGCTTTGGCCGGCAATACCGGTCAACTTTAGTTTGATGGGTGCGGAATCCATACCCAGATTGCCATAGCGTTTAGCGATTTCACCACTGATCCGCGCACCTATGGAACGGTCGCAGTTGGTGATGCGGAATTCAAACTCCCCACCGGTTTTGCCTTCAATCGCAGGCAGTAATTCACGCACAATGGCTTCAGCGGTTTCGCCCCTGTCAAAAGGCTCATTTTTGCTAACAGCACAGAGTTGCGGTTTACTTGCCAAATAGTCATCGGTATAAACAATGGGGCTTAAATCCAGCTGTTTCTGTTTGTCAGTCTCACCGTCCAGGATTTGCAGCAAATCGACACGGCCTACCAACTCACCCAAACTGCGAACACCTAAACGCGCCATCCATTCACGGGTTTCTTCAGCCACGAACTTGAAGAAGTTCATCGCCATTTCCACCGTGCCGATATAGTGATCTTTACGCAGTTTGTCCTGTTGGGTAGCAACACCTGTCGCGCAGTTGTTCAGGTGGCAAATACGCAAGTATTTACAGCCGAGCGCGACCATGGGGCCGGTACCGAAACCGAAGCTTTCAGCCCCCAGCATGGCAGCTTTTACAACGTCCAGACCGGTCTTCAAACCACCGTCAGTTTGTACGCGAACTTTATCGCGCAGGTCGTTGGCACGCAGGGTTTGATGGGTTTCGGACAAGCCTAACTCCCAGGGAGAACCCGCATACTTGATAGACGTTAATGGGCTGGCAGCAGTGCCGCCGTCATAACCGGAGATGGTGATCAAATCCGCATAAGCCTTGGCCACACCGGCAGCAATAGTGCCTACACCAGGGCGCGATACCAGTTTCACGGAAACCAGTGCATCAGGGTTGACCTGCTTCAAATCAAAAATCAGCTGGGCCAAGTCTTCGATAGAGTAAATATCATGGTGAGGCGGTGGTGAAATCAGGGTAACACCCGGCACCGAATGACGCAGGCGCGCAATCAACGCATTTACTTTACCACCGGGCAGCTGGCCGCCTTCACCGGGCTTGGCACCCTGAGCAACTTTAATTTGCAACACTTCGGCATTCACCAGATAAGCAGGTGTTACACCAAAACGACCGGAAGCCACTTGCTTGATCTTGGAGGTCTTGATGGTGCCATAGCGTGCCGGATCCTCACCACCTTCACCGGAGTTAGAGCGGCCGCCCAAGCGGTTCATGGCTTCCGCCAAAGATTCATGTGCTTCGGGCGAGAGTGCACCCAGCGACATACCTGCTGAGTCAAAGCGCTTGATAATACTTTCTATAGGCTCAACTTCTGACAGCGGAACCGGCGTACATATATCTTCACGAATCGCAAGCAAATCACGCAGCATAGACACCGGCCGCTTGTTAACCAGGTCAGCATAGTTGCGCCATAATGCATAGTTGCCGCTCTGCACTGCTTTTTGCAGAGTTTGTACGACATCCGGGTTGAAAGCATGGTATTCAGAATTGTGAACGTATTTGAGCAAACCACCCTGAACAATGGGCTTGCGTTCAATCCAGGCAGTAGCGGCAAGGATTTTCTGATCAGCCTCCAGCTCTTCAAAGCGAGCACCGCCAACCCGGGAAGGCGTGCTATCAAAACACATGGAAACCACTTCTTCCGATAAGCCTATGGCCTCAAACAACTGGGCACTGCGGTACGAGGTCACAGTTGAAATCCCCATTTTGGACAGGATTTTCAACAAGCCCTTATCGATACCTTTACGATAGCTTTTGTAAGCCGAGTCCACATCAACCAGCAATTCGCCAGTCTCAATCAAATCGTTCAGCACATAGTAACTAAGGAACGGATAGACTGCAGTCGCGCCATAAGCGATCAAGGCCGCGATCTGGTGCGGGTCGCGGGCAGTACCGGTTTTTACAATGATGTTGGCATCACAGCGCAGGCCTGCACTGGTTAAATACTGGTTAACAGCACCGGTAGCAAGTAATGCGTGGATGGGTAGCGCGCCTTGTTTAAAGCCGCAGTCGCTCAACACCATTAATACCTTGCCAGACTTAACGGCAGCAGCGACTTCTTCACACAGACTAACCAGTGCTGCCTTCAGTGTGGTTTGGGTTGGATCATAATGAAGCGAGAATTCCTGAGCCTGGTAACCCGGACGATTGATCGCCATCAAGCCGCGGAATTTTGCCGGTGACAGTACCGGCGAACTCAGAATCACACGATCAGCATGCTCCGGGGTTTCGTCATACACAGACAATTCACGTCCAAGGCAAGTCTCCAGCGACATCACAATTGCCTCGCGCAGAGGATCAATCGGCGGGTTGGTAACTTGCGCAAATTGCTGGCGGAAGTAATCGTAAAGAGAACGCTGCTGGCGCGACAAAACAGCCATAGGCGTATCATCACCCATAGAGCCGACTGCCTCTTGACCGCCTTCTGCAAGCGGTCTCAAGAGTTGGTCACGCTCTTCAAAGGTCACCTGGTACATCTTCATATAAGCTTTCAGTTCAACACCTTCCAAGCCATTTTCTTTGGCATCGGTGTTGAGGGTAGATTCGATACGCAGCGCACGCTCTTTTAACCATTGCTTATAAGGCTGGGTAGATTTGAGCTGGTTATCAACGTCTTGCGTGTTATGCAATTCACCGGTCAAGGTGTCAATGGACATGATCTGACCGGGACCGAGGCGACCTTTTGCTACCACATCCGCTGGATCATAAGCATATACACCTACTTCCGAGGCTACGGTGATGATGTCATCCTTTGTGATAACCCAGCGCGATGGACGCAGGCCGTTACGGTCGAGGGTACAAACTGCATAGCGACCATCGGTAATGACCAAGCCCGCCGGGCCGTCCCAGGGCTCAATGTGCATGGAGTTATACTCGTAGAACGCACGTAAATCAGGGTCCATATTCTCGACGTTCTGCCAGGCAGGCGGCACCAGCATACGGATTGCACGGTGCAATTCCATACCACCCAATACCAGTATCTCGAGCATGTTATCCAGGCTGGATGAGTCAGAACCGGTACGGTTTACCAGTGGCTTGACCGTTTGCAATTCAGGCAATAAAGGAGTAACAAATTTGGGGGTGCGCGCCACTGACCAGTTGCGGTTGCCGACCACAGTATTGATCTCACCATTGTGCGCCAACATGCGGAACGGCTGAGCCAGTGGCCACACTGGCATGGTATTGGTTGAGAAGCGCTGGTGGAACACACAGATAGCCGTTTCCAGGCGCTCATCCGCCAGGTCAGCGAAGAAGCGCGGCAAATCCACCGGCATCATCAGGCCTTTATAGGATAGGGTACCGGTACTCAGGCTTGCCACATAAAATGATTTATCGCCAGACAAGCGCAACTCGGTTTTACGGCGCGCCATAAATAACTTGGCATCAACTTGCGGCAGGGACAAATCCTGGCTGTTCACAAATAAATGATTAAAGACCGGCAGCGAACGCATCGCTATCGGACCAAGGCAGCTTGGGTCTACCGGAATATCGCGCCAACCGGCAACAATAAGACCTTGCGCGGTCAGCTCTTCCGTAAAAATTGCGCGCGCGGCATCAGCTTTATCGGCTTCGCGGCTCAACATAATAGAACCCACGCCATAAATAGCTGTCAGCTCTGCATTACAGGCTTCTTTGGCAACTGCACGTAAAAAGCTGTCCGGTTTTTGAATCAATAGGCCACAGCCGTCACCAGTCTTGCCATCCGAGTTAATACCACCGCGATGGGTCATGCAAGTCAGCGCTTCAATCGCTGTTTTGAGCAGACGATGGCTGGTTTTGCCTTTTAAATGGGCAATCAAGCCAAAACCGCAGTTATCTTTGAACTCATCTATCTGGTAGAGGCCAGTGGTCATAGGCTGCATCTCAATAAATCAAATCAATCAAGGAATAACGCATGGAAGCACAGAATTTTTAATACAAAACCCGCGCCATATCGCACCCCAGACAAAAAAGCCCCTGTAAAGTCTAGGGGCTATGGACAAATGGGCGCAGGATATTACCCGCTTAGCCCCTAATTGGCAAGCAAAGCCACCCCTTTTCAAACTGGTTCCTGGCCGGTGAAAACCGGGCCACAAACCGCTAAAAACGGTCTAAAAAATCTAGAATTGATACTAACAACTACCGCTAAACCACTAAAAATGCTAAAGAATGCACATTTAGCAATTCTATCCGACACAAGCCGGTACTTTTACCCCAACAAGGCTTTATCATTCACGAGATATAGGCTAACTTTAGACATTGAATAAATAGGCTTACTTTTTAGATAACAGAAAAGCCGCAATCATCGTTTTTCATTTCAATACGCCGCCCTAACTCTCGGTAAATTAGGAAGACACCATGCAAACCAAAACAACGTTCAAATTCCTTGGCGCCACACTTACGAGCCTGATCCTTTCGGCTTGCGGTGGTGGGGGCGGCTCTGCACTCGACTCCACGCTGAACGGCGGCAATACCAACGCAAGCAATGAGTGGCGAATAGGTAACGGCACTGGGACTTCATTTATATCAGGCAGCATGGGCGTAAGTCCGACCGATTCCAGTGGCATCCTCTACGCCGGAGGAACAGCAAAACTTACTGTAACTATCGTCAATGAAACCGGTGCTTTAATCAGCGGCGCTATTCCGGTTGAGTTTTCATCTTCCTGTCTCGCCAGCGGTAAAGCAAAAATCGCTGAGGGCTCAAAAGTTAACTCAACTTCAGGCAGCCTGACGGTGCAATACCAACCTGGCAACTGCGTTGGTGAAGACCTGGTTACCGCGACAGCTAATTACAAGGGCAAGACCCAAAGCACCAGCGGAACTGTAAATATCAGCAATATCCGCCTGGGGCTGGGCAACGGTATTGATTTTGTTCCTACTACGCTTGATCTGGGATCAAATTTCACGTCAATGTTTACAGACCAGACAACCACCGTGTCTGTCAATCTGGTGAACGACAAGGGGAATCTTATCCAGGCATCAGTTCCTGTGACGTTTTCATCGAGCTGTATCAGCCAAGGCAAATCAACAATCACCGGTGGAAATGTTATCAACAGCATTGGTGGTGTGGCTAAAGCCGAATATAAGGCCGGCAGCTGTTTTGGAGATGATACTGTAACAGCATCTATTAATTATGCAGGGACGGTGGTGAGTTCTTCGGCCACCATACCTCAAATCAATAACAAACGTATAGGTACCGGCCTGGGAACAAACTTCACACAAGGCCAACTGACGCTATCTACAACCAATACCCTGTTTGAGAGCGATACTACCCAGATCAGTGCCAATATTGTGAATAACCAAAGCAATCTGATCACCCAACCAGTCCAGGTGACCTTTGATTCGCCTTGCTTAAGCGCAGGCCTTTCTTCAATTGCCGGCGGCAACATTGTTAACAGCATCGCCGGTGTAGCCCGTGCGCAATACAAAGTAGGTAAATGCGATATAGACGATATTGTCACGGCAACCATTGCCAATGGCGATGGCACATCTGCTGATGCATCTGTCTCTTTACCCATAGACACCCGGCGCTTAGGCAACAGTTTTGGCCCTGACTTTACTGAAGGGGATTTGGAAATAGGCATAGGCAACGGCTCACTCTCCCCGGGGGGAAGCACGGCGATTACGGCTTATATCGTGAACTCAAAAGGTGAACTGATCACCGACTCAATGAACGTTACTTTTAACTCACCTTGCCTGTCTGCAGGTAATGCAATCATTGCAGGCGGCAATACTGTGGCCGCTGTTAACGGCAAAGCAATTGCGACCTATACCTCACAGGGTTGTGCAGGCGTAGGCGGCATAGATGTCATTAAAGCAACATCTCCTTTTAGAAATATTGTCTTGTCGGCAGCTGCCAACCTGTCTGTAAAAGCGGATACCGCTCAAACCATTCTATTCGTAGACGCTTCTGACAACCCTATAAGCATCAAAGGTACAGGCGGGAAAGAAACCTCTATTTTGCGCTTCCAGGTTCTCGGCCAGGGTGGTTCACCGCTTAAAGGTGTATGTGTAAATTTCGCACCCAGTACTACGGTCGGCGGCTTGGCACTGGTACCCAGCAAATGTAACCCGGCAGGTCCTGAAACCTACGGGTCTTCAACCGATGCCAACGGCTATGCCACCACCACTGTGCAGGCAGGTACAGTCGCAACTGCCGTACGTGTTACCGCAACAACGGCAAATGGCCTCAGTACCCAGTCGAGTGCCCTGGCTGTTTCAACCGGTATTCCTGATCAAAACAGTATGAGCTTGTCCTTAAGTGAATTAGCGCCTATTGCATGGAAATATGATGGTGTCCAAAGTATCGCAACCATCCGCCTCGCTGATGCCTTTAACAACCCGGTTCCTGATGACACCTCTGTTAGCTTTACCACCAACGGCGGTGCAATAGATGCAAACTGCAAGACAGCCAATGGTGCCTGTAGTGTTACCTGGCGCAGCCAGGCACCGCGCCCTGTTTCACCCAACCAGGTTTTATTCGAGACCTCACCTCCGTTCGATAAAATCTGTCCCGGCGTACAAGACCTGGATGGCCATAATGTAGCTGAATGCCGTAGTGGACGAGTGACCATCCTTGCCACTGCAATAGGCAATGAGTCCTTTATTGATGGTAATGGCAATGGTTTATATGATGATCCGGCGTTAGATATATTTGCAAAACACAATCCCAATGACAGTACTGATATCAACAGGGACGCTTGCAATCCAGCTGTTCCCATGTCATCTGCATCCATAGGCGCAACCAGAGGCTGCGATGATTTGGCTGAGGCTTATCTGGATGGTAATTTCAATAACCATCGCTCTGGAGATGAAGAGTTCGTAGACTTCAATGAAAATGGGTACCACGATGGTGCCAACGGTAAATATGACGGTGCCTTGTGTGCAGGTATGGCAAAAATTAATGGTGTGTGCACAACTAATAAAGTCACTGTGCGAGACAGCATTACGTTGATAATGGCTTGCGAAACCCCTTTCTTACAAGCCGGAGGACTACCAGGTCAACGTAATATCAGCGTCTCTGCAGACAGTTTCACTGCAGGAAAAGTGATAACCATGCCGCTGCTCTTGGCTGACTGTAACGGCAATGGTATGCCAGAAGGGACTACTGTCAAAGTCTCTACAACCGGTACAGGAATAAGTGCAAGCGTCACCCCTACCGCTCCCCTCGCCACTTCTTTTGAGCCAAGTACAATCCTGCTAACTGCTACAGCAACTACGGTAGAACCAGCGGGAAGCATTACCCTTGAAATTACCAGTGGCAAAATTATTTCATCAATAATTATTCGTGTTAATCCTTAATATTTATCGATAGTTAAGGAAAGACGCCAATAAAAACCCCCGGAAGACTAAATATCTTCCGGGGGTTTTTATTGGTACCTACCGTGATTTGCAAAACCTGATACTGATGAAATGCGTCTTATCAGTCCCGCCCAAACGAACAGAAAGAACGCAAATATTTATCGCTGTTTAATTTCACCTTGAATCACTTTGACTTCTCTCGGCCAGGGCGATGCCTTTTTTTGTGATTCCGGAAGACCCGGTATAGCTTGACGCGCTTTCGCAGAACTCGAGAAATGACCGGTCACTACGACAAACCAATCCTTACCTTGGCGCAGAGTCCTAAATAAGAGCAAATCTTTTTTGTTCGGCTGCGACGCTATAAATTCACGCGCGGCTTTTTCGTTGCTTAGACCTACCAATTGAAGCGTATATTCAGCTCCATCCCACCCCAAAATTACTTTTTCCTGCTCACTGAATCCCGACGCTACTTTAGGCTCAGCCACAACATCTGTTTTAGTGATCACTTTTGCAGGTTCGCCGGTCGGCTCAGTTTTTGTTATGTCTTTAGCAGATGAAACCTTGGCCTGGGAAGCAGACTTCTGCACATGTTCATCCCGAAGCTCATTCATTTGCGCCAAAGGTACAACACTCTGTTTAACAGCAGAGGTTTTTTCAGTGCTGGATTCGGTGGATACATTTACCGAAGCGGCCGCTGTCTGGGCCGGTACAGATTTCGGCGTGACAACTGCTGCAACAGGAGCAGATGAGGTCGGAGGAATAGCGCGCGCTTCCGAGCTAGCCGGAACAGGAATAGGATCATTGAGTTTGACGGTCGATTTTTTAGCAGAATCATCATCCCAATAAAGGTAACCTAAAAATAAACCGCCAATTAATACTGAGGTCGCAACAAGGTGTGGAATAGGCAAACTGCGCTTAACACCGTAACCGTAGTGACGGGAACTTCTCTGGACAGAAACAGAAGCCAATAACTGCTCTTGTGCATGTTCGTGCAGCAATAAAAGCTGCCCTTGTGATTGACGCCACCAAGGCTCAACCTTTGCCTCAACAAATACTTCCGGCCCAAGGTAATCTGCCATTTCCATACGGAAATTTAAATAATCAACAGCTTCAGCCAATGAAAATTTTTCAAGCAGAAAGTCGGTCAATACAATATCCGGAGCCTCGATATTTTCCAGCCGATTTAATAGATAGGGCTCAGAAAATAATACCAAATGCAAACGTGAGCCCAGATTCTCTTGCAGCACGCCCAACAAATCCGCAACCACTTCATCGGTGAGGTGATGGGCATTATCTACAATTAACACAACCAACCCATCGTTCTCTGAATTTTTTCTGCAAAATTCAAAAAAATCTTCTTCAGTAGCCAGTTCAAATTGCGCCAATACATCTGCCAGTAGTGAATTTAAATCGCTGTTGATTTGGCCTTCAACAAAACAAATATCATCTGCATCATCAAGCCCATCAATCAGGGCTTGCGCCATGCGGGTTTTACCTACACCGTATTCTCCGGCAACGACCAAAAGATTATCGCTGAAGCGACATACATGCAGCAATTGCTCCAGAATCAGTCGCCGTTGCGCACCTGTATAAAAAGGAAAATGGGGGTCATCAGCAAAAGGATCTGTCGATAAACCGTAACGTTGCCGATAATCCGACAACAGGGAAGACCCTGAATCAAACGCTGAACCTGAAGTATTGACTGAAGGCTCTTGACTATCCAAATGATTTCCAGGCTCTGCAGAAAAAGAAGGCTCAGTCCTCATATACATATCTCTCTCAATTGATTAACGACAAGCGGCAAAAGTCTGCATCAACAATTGTTGATCTATTTCGCTCGTCACAATGGCTTGCCCCAGAGATGCCAGCAACACCAGGCGCAAACGGCCATCCAGCACTTTTTTATCCACTCCCATAAGCTCAACAAACTGTTGCGGAGTCATATCTGCCGGAGCTTTTGTCGGTAAGTTTGCGCGTTCGAGCAAACGGATAATACGTTGCAAGTCATCCGATGAAATATCACCCCGACGCATGGATAAATCTGCTGCCATCGCTATGCCCGCGCCTACCGCTTCGCCATGCAACCAATTGCCGTAACCCTGGGCTGCTTCTATGGCATGGCCGAAGGTGTGCCCTAAGTTAAGGATTGCACGTATACCGCCTTCATGTTCATCCTGAGCAACAACCTCAGCTTTATTTTTGCATGAACGAAGTACGGCATATGTCAACGCCGCTTTATCACCACTGATAAGTAATTCGATATTTTTTTCAAGCCAGCTAAAAAATTCACTGTCACAAATCAGCCCATACTTAATAATTTCCGCCAAACCCGCAGAAATTTCGCGCGATGGCAGAGTTTTGAGCAAAGAAATATCCGCGATAACCGCTTGTGGCTGATAAAAAGCACCAATCATATTTTTACCCATAGGATGATTGACACCGGTCTTACCGCCGACAGATGAATCGACCATGGATAACAATGTAGTTGGAATCTGGATAAAATTAACGCCGCGCTGATAACAGGCAGCTGCAAACCCCGTCATATCACCAACCACGCCGCCGCCCAAGGCAATCAAGGTTGTAGTGCGATTATGTTTTTCGGACAAAAGCGCGGTAAAAATATCATCCAGGGTTGTAAGATTTTTATGGGCTTCACCATCAGGCAGAATCACACTACTCACACGAGCCACAGGCAAAATACTTTTGAGTTGCTCCAGATATAGCGGAGCAATGGTTTCATTGGTAACCACACAAACTTGCTGCCCATGAATATGGGAAGCATAGATATCTGTGCGCAGCAACAAATCAGTGCCGATAAATATAGGGTAGCTACGCTCGCCGAGCGCGACAGAAAGTGTTTCCATGACAAGGCTCTTTCGACAATACAGGGCGCTACTTTAGCATATAGTGCCGTATATTTTTTGCCGAAATTATAAGCAGGTAATTATATTGATTTAGCGGAGTGTACCAAGGCGGAAATTTCCTGGGCCACCAGTTTGGGGGATCTTTTATCAGTATTGATAATGAAATCAGCAGCCTCTTTGTACAGAGGATCTCTCAGGGCAACCAAATCAATGATTTTCTGACGCGGATTTTCAACTTGCAATAATGGACGTTTTTTATCGCGAGCTGTACGCTCAACCAATTGTTCAATAGAAGCTGTGAGGTAACATACGTAACCTGAAGCGCGCATTATCTGGCGATTCCGGGCACGCAAAATAATACCGCCGCCGGTGGCTATAACCAGGTTTTGTCCTTTGGAAAGTTCCTCTAACACAGCAGATTCCCGATTACGAAATCCTTCCTCCCCTTCCATATCAAAAATCCAGGGAATATCAGCACCGGTCCGGTCTTCGATAACTTTGTCACTATCGCGAAAACTTAGATGAAGTTCGGCCGCGAGAACGCGGCCTATTGTGGACTTGCCAGCTCCCATAGGGCCGACAAGATAAACATTCGATTTCTGCATTAATTGGTCATTTTGTCTGCGATTATTTTGGGGGTAATGAATATTAAAAGCTCTGTTTTGGTTTCGCCGTTAACAGTTCTTTTGAACAGGCGGCCCAAATAGGGGATATCGCCCAAAACAGGGACTTTTACATCAGATTTATTGGTATCCAAACCAAATACGCCACCCAACACTATGGTTTCACCATTAGGGACTAATACCTTAGTGTTTATACGGTTAACATCTACTGTTAAATCCCCTGATTCCGTCACTTCCCCGATTGAATCTTTTGAAATATCCAACGCCATAATCACATGGTTATCAGGAGTAATTTGCGGAGTCACTTCCAACTTCAAGACGACATCTTTAAAAGTGGCGCTGGTTGCACCGCTGGCACTGGCCTCACGGTAGGGAATCTGTTTACCTGATTTAATAACAGCTAACTGCTTATCGCTGGTCACTACTTTAGGTTGTGCCACAATTTCAGCATAACCGGCATTCTCCAAGGCCGATAATTCCATATCCAGATAGGCGTTATCAGTCAAAATACCGGCAGCAATACTACCCGCTGGATTGGATACACCCAAATCCACAATATGGTTTTGCGCCAAATTAATAGAACTGGTTTGACCGGTTAAGTAGTTATAAGGGCCATTAGCAACACCTTGCAAACTACCTGATGCCTCAACCAGGGAACTCTTATTCACGCCGTAGGTCAGCCCGCCCCAACGTACACCAAGTTCACGACGAAAATTGGAGTTGGCGATGACAATACGTGCCTCAATCATAACCTGGCGAATCGGAATATCTATCTGGTCAACCAGTTTCTTGAACGCCTCTATGCGATCAGCGGTGTCTGTAACAATGATGGAGTTGGTACGATCATCCACTATTGCCTGACCGCGATCAGACAATACGCTGCCTGTAGCTTTACTTCCACCGGTACCACCGGTGCCACCACCGCTTCTCCCACGGAATAGCTCAAACATTTCCTTGGCATTAGCATAGCGAACACGCAAATATTCAGTCCTTAACGGAGCCAATTCTTCCAATTGCTTTCTGGTTGATAATTCCTGGCGCTCACGTTCGGCAATCTCTGCCGCAGGGGCAACCATCATGACATTACCATCTAAACGTTTATCTAAACCTTTTGTTTTTAGAACCAATGCCAAAGCCTGATCCCACGGAACATTTTCCAGGCGTAACGTAATACGACCCTGAACTGTATCACTGGCAACCAGATTGAAATCCGAGAAATCAGCCAGGATTTGCAGGATGGCCCTGACTTCCATATCCTGGAAGTTAAGTGACATTTTTTCACCAGTAAATTGGAAGTCTCTCTTCTTATCTTGCTTTTCCTGGGCCGTCAGAGGTTTAACACTCAGCACATACTCATTGTCAGTTTGATAAGCCATGTAATCAAACTCACCATTCGCTGAAATATTCAGTACCGCATTTGCCCCCTCTTGAGTAGCGTTAACCAAGCTCACCGGTGTAGCGAAATCAATAACATCCAGACGGCGACGAAGATCTGCTGGCATAGCAACATTGGTAAAGGACAATTTTACGCCTGCACCAGTGCTTGCCAAATTGGCACTCACATGAGGATTGGAAAGAGTAACTATTATTCTTCCCTCGCCAGTTTGTCCACGACGGAAATCAATATTGGAAATAGAAGGCTGGCCAGAAGCAACCGGGATATTAGCTGTCGCTCTTTTGCTGGGCACATCAATTGTTTTTGCAGCTACGCTTTTTCCGTTTGCATGTCCACCTTGATTTGCACCTACTTCTACTATAAAAGCATTGCCTTCTTTGCGAGTAGTATAGGAAGTAAGCTCATTCAAATTCAAAATTAAACGAGTACGCCCTTCAGTAGTAAGTAACATGGCACTTTGGGCATTATCAAATGCCAAGGGAAAGCGACGGTCTTTCAACTCACTGACCGCATCAGGAAAATCGAGCACAATACGTGCAGGTTTCTCAATGGTGTAACCCTTAGGATCTGGTGGCGTATCACTAAATTGGACTCGAACCTCAAAGCGCTCACCGGGAAGCTCTGCTGTGTTGAATGCATTTATAGTGTTTGCCCAGCCCAAGGGCGACAACAAGCAAAGCATTAATAAAATTTTATTGCGCATATTTAACCCCAATAAGAACAGAATACGCATTGCTGATTATTCCTTTGTCACAAGCTTAATGATTCTTGGACGTTCAACCCAACCATTTGAACCATCAGCAACTATTTCCATCACTTCTATTTGCACTTTATCTGTAGAAATAATTTTGCCGAAACTTTTACCTATATAGTTACCCACAGTTACCGGAGTAACCTTACCTTGGCCATCATCAATCAATGCCCAAAGTTTTCCACCTCTGGCTACTGTGCCAACCATATTCAAACTCACGATATTGAAATTTTCCAAATATTCTTTCTCGCGCGTTAAGTCTGGCTCAACAGTACGCCCACCTTTGGTCTCTTTCTCAACAGGAACAGGGCGCTCAAATGGACTGCGCAAGGTCATTGCGCTATAAGCAAAAGGTTGATACACCTGAAAAGGAGGAAGAGGTTCAATTTGCCCTTGAGGCCTACGCTTGGCTTCTGCCATAAAATCTTTTAGGTCTTGCTGATCAGACGAAGAACTGCACGCAGACAAAACAATGGCAACAATCACTATTTGAACCAATAACAGGATAGTTTTCATATCACTTCTCCTGTGTTTTATATTTATAAGTTTTGGCAGATATTTGCATATTCAACATACCTGACTCTTTTTTCTTGGTAATTGAATAATCGTGCAGAGTCACAATACGCGGCATCGCGGCAATCCCACTGATAAAGCCGCCCATATCGTGATAACCGCCATCAACATTGATTTTAAACGGCACTTCAATATAGAACTCGGCTGATTTTTCCGGCTCCATGGTAGTGGCATTAATAGTCAGCCCGCTTTCACGCCCGCGTGCGCCAATATCATCCAACAGGCCTGGAACCTGGGCATCACTTGGCAAACGGCTTAGCAAGGATTTAAAGGTTTTATCCATTTCATCCATTTGCGCTCTGTATGCATCCAGGTTCGCGGCTTCAAAGCTTTTGGTTTCATATTCTTTTCGCAAGGATTGTTCTTTAGCTTTAATAACTTCCAGCTCATCATGCAATTCGCTGATTTTCACATAATAGGTCAGAGAAAAAATAATGACAGCCAGCAAAACCAATACAAAAATCTTAGCAGGTAAAGGCCATACGCCGATTTTTTCAAAATCTATATTATTCGGGTCAAAATTTTTGATTTGCTCTAAAGTTTCATTCATCGCCATGATTATTTGCCCCCCGCTTTTTTAGCTTTTGAAGGCTTTGCTTCTTTTGGCGGTGTGGTTTGCCCAGGTAAGCCGGCATCGGTCGGTACTGACGTATTTACAGTCATTTTAAACGCTTGTGCCTGATCCCCTTCGCGAGGCACAGCAACTACAGAAGTTAAATTTGAACCTGCAAACCAATCCGATGAATCCAGGTTGCGGATAAAGGTAGCCACTCGATTATAGGATTCAGCCACCCCTTCAATACTTACTACATTCCCGTGTCTTGCCACCATGGTTACGAACACACCATCGGGAATTGAACGTGCAAAATCATCAAAGTACCTGACAATTAATGGACGAGTCCCTTGTAAATCCTGAATAATTTTAATTCGTGCCAGCAAGTTATCACGCACTTTTTTAAGGTCCGCAATTTCTTTGACTTGCTTTTCCATATTGGCAATTTCAGTTTGTAACAACTGATTGCGCGCCTGCTGGTTTTCAATGGAAGACTCAACACTGACAATCCACAAGTAAGAAAATAATCCGCACAGCAAAACAACCCCGCCGAGCACGGCCAAAAACTGTTCCTTCTTTTCTTTGCGATAGGCTTCACGCCACGGCAATAAGTTAATCTTTGCCATTTAGTCAAAACTCCTCATCGCAAGGCCAGTCACTATCATGAGCGATGGCGCATCATTAGCCAGAGATACAGCATTCACACGTGACGACACTGACATGCGCGCAAAAGGATTTGCGACTACTGTCTGGGTGCCTAATTTTTCTTCAATCAAATTGACCAAGCCTTCAAGTGAGGCGACACCGCCAGCGAGTATGATGTAATCCACATCGTTGTATTGGCTCGCAGAGAAAAAGAATTGCAAAGAGCGGGTAACCTGTTGCACAACCGCTTCTTTAAAAGGCGCCAAAACCTCTGAGTCATAGTCATCCGGTAAACCGCCTTGCTTTTTAGCAAGGCCTGCTTCTTCACGAGACAAACCATAACGACGCTGGATTTCTTCCGTCAGTTGCTTGCCTCCGAATAATTGCTCGCGCGTATAGACGGTTTTACCATCCACCAAAACACTCAGGGTCGTCATAGTAGCGCCTATATCAATAACAGCTACCACCTGCCCTTCCTGATCTTCGAGCTGCTCAGAGACCAGCTCAAACGCACGCTCCATGCTGTAGGCTTCAATATCTACCTTTTCAGGAATCAGCTCGGACAACTGCAACACACTTGCGCGCATCTCAACATTTTCGCGGCGGCATGCAGCCAGCAACACTTCAACCTGGTTGGGGTCACGGGGCGAGACGCCCTGTACTTCAAAATCAATAGCAACCTCTTCTAACGGGAAAGGAATGTATTGATCAGCCTCAAGGGAAATTTGGGTTTCCATGGCATCGTCACTTAGACCGGCTGGCAGATCGATCATTTTTGTAATCACTGCCGATCCGGCCACCGCTACTGCAGCATGCTTCAGCTTGGTTTTGGATTGCTTGACCATGGCTTTAATAACTTCGGCAACGGCTTCCTGGTCGTTGATATTTTTTTCCACCACCGCATTGGGAGGGAGAGCCTTGACTGCGTAGGTTTCTACACGGTAGCGATCACCGTGACGAGTCAGCTCAAGAAGTTTTACTGAAGTCGAACTTATGTCCAACCCAATAACCGGTCTCGCTTTTTTTTCTAGGAAGCTTAAAATGCCCATTTTTCTATCTATATCCGTAACTTAGACGTTGTTTATGTTATAGCACTTTAACTTAAGCCTGCAACAAACCGATGAATATGTAAACAGGCAAAAAGCTCGTATAATGCCGGCCCATCGCTACAAATTCGCTAACTCATTAATTCCCTTAGAAAAAATGTTAAATAAAAAATCCGTTTTCAGTATTATTTTTTGGCTGTTACTTGCAGGCGTAAGCGTTACCGCGGTTACATTTGCCGGGCTTTACTTATATTTGAGCCCGAAACTGCCGCCGGTTGATAGTTTGCGACAAGTTAAATTACAGACCCCACTTAGAGTTTATTCAAGTGATGGGAAACTTATTGGTGAGTTTGGTGAACAGCGTCGCACCCCGCTGAAATATAACCAGATTCCACCACTTTATTTAAAGGCATTATTAGCGGCAGAAGACGCGGAATTCTTCGAGCATCATGGCGTTTCTTTACGCGGCATGTTGCGCGCAGCTTCACAAATATTAAAATCCGGTGAGATTCAGTCCGGTGGCAGTACACTTACGCAACAATTAGCGAGGGATTTCTTCCTCACGCGCAAACAGGTTTTCTCACGCAAGTTCAATGAAATTCTGCTTTCAATACAAATTGAGCAAGAATTCACCAAGGAAGAAATCCTCGAGTTATTCAACAATAAAATGTTTTTCGGCAACCGAGCCTATGGCTTACAAGCTGCTGCACAAATTTATTATGGGAAAGATGTACAAGAATTAACCATAGCACAAAATGCTATGATCGTCGGGACCCTCAAAGCACCCTCTGCCTACAATCCTATAGTCAATCCAAAGCGCTCAATGGCACGCCGTAACTGGATTATCGGGCGTATGCATGAGCTCGGATTTATTGATAAAGCCTCTTATGATTCCGCCATCCGCGAGCCCAATACCGCTACCATTCACGGCAGCGGTCAAGAGACGCAAGCCCCATATATTGCAGAAATGGCACGTAAAGAAGCGATTGATCGATTCGGAGAAAGCGCCTACACCGATGGCTATAAAGTTTTCACCACCGTTGACAGTACCATGCAGGCAACTGCCCAGGCGGCTGTTGTTACCGGCCTGCTGAATTACGACGAACGCCATGGCTATCGCGGCCCTGAACGCCATCTTGCCCCTTCAGTTAATCCGGAATTCGAGGATTGGCAAGACCAATTACAAGCCATTCCTGTATTAGGCGGATTGGAACCTGCCGCAATATTGGCCGTAGCAGATAAAAATATTTCAGTGCTGAAAGCCAATGGTGACCGCCTTGAATTGGATTGGCAGCAAGGTCTTTCGGACAAGCGTCCCTATATTACCGAAGACAGTCGCGGCCCGGCGCCGAAATCTGCCAAAGACTTTTTGCATATCGGCGATGTCGTTCGTATCGGTAAAAATAAAGATGGCCAGCCCCGCATGACCCAGGTGCCGGAAGCGCAAAGCGCCCTGATTTCGCTCGATCCTATGAGCGGTGCTGTGCGTGCCCTGGTAGGTGGGTTCGACTTTAACCAAAGCCATTTCAACCGTGTAATGCAAGGCAGCCGCCAGCCAGGTTCGGCCTTTAAACCTTTACTTTATACCTGTGCGCTTGAGAATGGCTTTACACCTGCCACAATGATTAACGATGCACCTATTGTTATCCGCAACGAATATACCGGTGAAATCTGGCGTCCGGAAAACGATGATGGAGAATTTGATGGTCCGATCAGTTTCCGCAAAGCCCTCTACAAATCCAAAAACCTGGTTTCTATCCGTATCCTGAGAAGTCTGGGTGTAGATACGGTTATCAACAGCCTTGAGCGATTTGGTTTTAACAAGAAAGAATTTCCGCGCGAACTGGCACTGGCACTGGGTGCTCATGCCCTGACACCTATGCAGCTGGCAACGGCTTACACCTCATTTGCCAACGGAGGGTACAAAGTTGACCCTTATCTGATCAGCCGCATTGAAAACGGTCAAGGTGAAGTCGTATTTGAAGCACACCCCAAGCGGGTCTGCAAAACCTGTCCGGATAAAACCACCGAATCTGACAATCTCTTTACCTCCGATAAAATAATTGGTGAAGAAGATACGGATAAGCCAAGCGAAACCATTATCGAAGAACAACGCGCGCCGCGTATTATTGACGCACGTATTGCCTATATTATGAATTCGATTTTGAAAGATGTGGTTGATAAAGGTACCGGCACCGCCGCCAAAACCCTCGGACGTACTGATTTGGCCGGTAAAACCGGCACCACCAACGGTCCCCGCGATACCTGGTTCTCCGGCTACAACCCGAACCTGGTTACTACCGTGTGGGTAGGGATTGATAAAAACACTCCCTTGGGCAGGCGTGAATTCGGTTCAACCGCTGCCCTGCCCATTTGGATTGATTTTATGCGCACAGCGTTAGAAGGCGTTCCGAATCAAATCACCCGCCAGCCGGAGGGTATAGTCACTGTCAGGATCAACCCGGAAACCGGCAAGCCAGCACTTCCGGGTGAGTCCAATGCAATCTTTGAAATATTCCCCACCGAAATTGCAGCTTCAGGATCAACACCTGCCGGGATAACCGAAGAAGCACCGGCAGCCGAAACCTTACCTGAAGATGTACTTTGATGTGCAACGCAGTCGGGAGAAATAAAAAGTCCGTCTGACTACTTCAGCAAATCCAGGCTGCCTGCAACCCGCGGTTGAACAACCAGGGATTTTTTCGCCTTGGCGGAGGCCACGGATTTTTTAGTCGTTGACTCCCTCTGCTCAGTCACCCAACCACGTACTTCCACTTTCTTTCCTTTCCATGATTGCCAATCCTGACGCGGAAAATTTTTTAAATCAGTTGGTGTGATCTTGATAGTTAGAGGACCGTCCAGTTCTAACCAGATGGATTGCGCTTTGCGCACATTGATGACCTGTCCGCTAACACGCTTAAAACCTGTATCTTTCAACGTCAAATTCGATGCCGGAATCGCTTGCCAACCAGCATGGTTCCACACCCCCAAACCCTTGTTGCGCGCAATTGCCTCCTGGTCATGCAAACATGCGTTTAAACTGAGGTTGGGCGGAATGGCAACATGAAAGCCCAACCCCTGGCGTAACAAATAAGCCGATAAACTATTCCCCTTCATGTCATACACATGTGCCAGGGTACGCTGGTAGCGATCAACACGCTCCACATCGTAAAACAGGCGAACTTGTTTATCGGCTTGCATAAAAGCTTCGACTGCCAGACGAGCCTCATCCCCCAGGGCCTGGCCGGATTTTTCTTTGCCGTGATCTACCTCAGGCGCATTCACACCCAGCACCCGCACATGCCGACCGTCTTTTAACCTAACAGTATCGCCATCATAAACGCGGTCAATAACCGCCAACTCACCGCTGCCCGCAGGCATACAATCAGCAAGCGCATTATGGCTACAAAAGCACTGTAGCCCCAAAAGCAAAACGCCGAGGGTTTGCACACTCGGCGTTTTCAGTTTCAGGACTGGATAATTGACCAGACCCATAAACATTCGCTTACTTTTTAGCGCCAATACGGCTACCGAAGCGCTTGGTGAATTTGTCGATACGACCACCAGTGTCAACGATTTTTTGCTTGCCGGTGTAAAAAGGGTGACATTCGCTGCATACGTCTACGTGAAATTCGCTTTTGCCCAGGGTAGAAGCGGTGGTAAACGTGTTTCCGCAGCTGCAGCTAACATTGACAGCAACGTAATTTGGATGAATTTCTGGTTTCATGATGGTCTGCCTAAGTAATCTGTGCCGCCACCCGGGCCTAAGCCGAGCACCGCACATCGGTTAAAGTAATGGCTCTTTTAGAGAGGCGGGGATGCTACCAGAATTCACTGCCAAAGCAAGTGGAAAACCCTGCCTTGGACGCTTTTTAGTACGTTTTTTCAACGCATTGCCGGCTCGACGAACCTTTTCCGGCACTCTTGGGGAAAACCGCTCCACTCTTTGGATAGATACGTTATCCTGCTCGACCTTGATCATTTACACCATCAAATTGCACGCCTTAATCGCACCAGACAGCGCTTTATGATTACATCCAGCCTCCTAGAGATAGCACTGCCCACACCCTTGCGTCGTCGTTTTGACTACTTGCCACCTGCAGGTATGAGTGCAAATGATGTAACAGCACTAAAGCCCGGTGTCCTGGTACGTGTACCTTTCGGTCATCAGGACATGGTGGGTGTATTACTGGCAGTTAAGGATAGCAGTGAGCAAATGCTGGAAAAGTTACGTCCAGCTCACGGGATTATCGACACCCTACCCGCATTGGACAAAGCCTTACTTGAACTGATCTTGTGGGCCGCCGACTACTATCATTGTCCCGAAGGCGAGGCACTCAATACAGCCTTGCCTGTATTACTACGCCAGGGCGAAGCTGCTGAAGAGCGGCGCGAGCCCTGCTGGCAACTTACCACGGAAGGGAAAGGCTTGCCCGCAGGAGCCCTTAAGCGCGCACCCAAACAGGCTCTCTTGCTGGAAGCCTTGCAAGCCCATAGCAAACTGAGCCGCAACGATATTGCTGCCCTTGATATTCCCGTCGCCATCATTAAAACCCTGGTCGATAAAGGCATTATTGAAAAAACCTTTGCCAGCGACGCTGTGCTTGCTGCACGCGAGTCTATTTTTCGCCAACACCCCTTAAGCCTGAGTGATGAGCAGGAAACCGCTTTGTCCCAATTGGCATTTAACCAGTTTCAAGTCAGCCTGTTAGATGGAGCGACCGGGAGCGGAAAGACCGAGATTTATCTGCAAGCGATTGCCAAGGTGTTGGAACAGGGGCAACAGGCCCTGGTGCTGGTCCCTGAAATTGGCCTGACACCGCAGACTATTGCACGCTTTCAGCGCCGCTTTGCCTTACCCATAGCGGCCTTGCATTCCGGCCTGAACGACCGTGAGCGGCTGGACGCCTGGGTTCAAGCCCGTTCCGGCAAGGCGCGAATCCTGATCGGCACCCGTTCGGCCATTTTTACCCCAATGCCCAAGCTGGGGATTATCATTGTTGATGAAGAGCATGACAGCTCCTTCAAACAGCAGGATGGCTTTCGCTATTCAGCGCGGGATCTGGCAGTTGTACGCGCCAGCCAGTTGCAAATCCCCCTGGTTCTCGGCTCTGCCACCGCCTCACTCGAAACCCTCAATAATGCCCGACAAGGCCGCTACCGGCACCTGCGCCTGTATGCGCGTGCAGGCAGTGCTTTACCACCCAGTATCCAATTACTGGATATCCGCGGCCAGCAGCTCACCGAAGGCTTTGCGTCGGACACTAAAGCCGCCATTGGCGAGCAGATTGCCGCCGGCAACCAAGTGCTGGTATTCCTCAACCGTCGCGGCTATGCACCCACCCTGGAATGCCACGATTGCGGCTGGCTGGCCAATTGCCCTCATTGCGACTTGCGTATGACAGTGCACCAAAACCCGCGCCATTTACATTGCCACCATTGCGACCACCAACGGGCGCTGCCACGCCAGTGTCCGAATTGTAAAAGCACCCGCCTCCAGCCATTGGGTCAAGGTACAGAACGCAGCGAAATTGCCTTGCGCGACTGGTTCCCCCAGGTTCCGATTATCCGCGTTGACCGGGATTCCACCCGCGCCAAAAACGCCATGGATAAAATCCTGGCGGAAGTTCATCAGGGTGAACCTTGCATCCTGATCGGCACCCAGATGCTCGCTAAAGGCCATCACTTTGCCAATGTCACGCTGGTGGTGATTATTGATGCTGACAGCGGCTTGTTCAGTACCGACTTTCGCGGCCCTGAACGCATGGGACAGCTTTTGTTGCAAGTCTCCGGGCGCGCCGGGCGCGCCGATAAACCGGGGCGGGTTATCCTGCAAAGCCACCATACCGATCACCCTCTGGTGCAAACCCTGTTTTCCAAAGGCTATGACGCCTTTGCAGATCTGATCTTGCAAGAACGCTATATCACCCAGTTACCGCCCTATCGCTACCTTGCCCTGCTGCGCGCGGAAACCAAACGTGCAGACATTGCATTGGACTTCCTGAAACTGGCCCGCCATGAAGCCGAGGCCCTGGTTCCAGGCAGCCCTGCCCTGAGTTACCTGGGTCCGCTGCCGGCCATGATTGAACGGCGCGGCGACAGGTTTCGCTTTCAATTACAATTCAACAGCGCCCAACGCAAACCGCTGCAACAGCTGCTGGCTCAACTGGTGGAAAAACTGGAAGCGCACGCGCTGAGTAAACGTGTGCGCTGGGCAGTAGATGTCGACCCATCCGAAATGGGATAAGCCTCTATTACGCATACGCAGGTGTTTTCATAAAGCCGTAATAAGGATTCGGCAAATTGTGATCAAGGCGGCGTATTCATCATCGACAATAGGTTTTAATTCGTACGAGTAGTCACCGCATTAGCAGCTGTGCGCCTGAAAGCACTGCCAATCAACTGGAGTGACCTATGCACCAACCGATTACAGAAACCTTTTTGCCGCCCTATCAACCACCACCAAGCTTTATACAGCGATGGCGGCGGCGCCTGCTGAAATGGGCCCTCATTACTTTCATATTGTGGTGCCTGACTATTGCATTGATCTGGAGCCAACAGGAAAGGCTCCTGTTTCATCCTGAGCCCCTCACCCTTACCCACAAATTCAACTTTCCCTACACGTCTGAAGTTTATATCCAAGGCGATGGTGCAAAACTGCACGCGCTTTATTTGCGCCAACCCGCTGAAAAAAGTAAAGGCATAGTACTCTTCCTGCACGGGAACGCAGGCAATCTGGAAACCTGGTTTACCCATGCGGATTTCTGGCTGGATACAGGTTATGACGTGCTTATGCCCGACTATCGCGGCTTTGGTAAAAGCACCGGTAAAATTACAAGCGAAGCGCAGCTGAACGATGATGTTTTACGCGCATGGAAATTTGTAGCCGATAATTATCCCGCTAAAAAACACGTCATTTATGGCCGCTCAATCGGCACCGGCCTTGCAGCACAACTTGCTGCCGGGGTTCCTGTCGATTTGCTCGTACTGGTGTCGCCCTACGAAAGTATGACGCAAATGGCGCGGGAATATTATCCGTGGGTGCCACCGTTCGTGTTGCGTTATACCTTCAATACCGCCGGAGTGCTGCCGCAGATAAAGACGCAAATTTTACTGCTGCATGGCAGCGACGACAGGCTTATATCCATAACACACAGCAGGCACCTGGCACTGCTCAACCCGAACGCCCAGCTGGTAGAGGTTCAAGGTGCGAACCACGGCGATATTCATTTGTTCGATATTTACAACAACACGCTCAAACAAGTACTTGGCGCTCTTTGAGTAAACCCATACCGCAAACACATAGGTTGATCAGGCTTAGTGACTCACTTGCCCAATCCATTTACAATCGCGCAATCGTTCAAGCTGCCACTTTGCCGCAGCCATTACCGAAGATAAATACCCATAATGAGTAGAGATTTCGCCAAACGTAATGCAGCTCCCAATCGCCGGGCATCAGCCCCACGAGGCAAACAGGCCCCAGCCTGGTTGTGGTTTACGATTGGCGCAATTTGCGGTGCGTTTGCCATGGCCCTGGTCTTTACCCTGCACTCGCCCAAAACTCAACCGGAAAAACCGGCGGAGCCGCAAAAACCTGCCTCAAATGAATCCAAAACACCCAAACCGCGCTTTGATTTTTACAAACTCCTGCAAGAAAGCGAGCAGATTGTGCCCGCTACTGAAACTATCGGTGAGACAGAAAAAGCAGCTGAACGCCCCGCCAGTAATATTGAATATATTTTGCAGGTAGGGTCTTTTCCCAACCTACCCGAAGCTGACAAATTGCGCGCGCAACTTATCCTGCTGAACCTGGATGCGCATATAGAATCGGTTGAAATTCACAAGGGTGAAATCTGGCACCGTGTAGTGGTCGGCCCCTTTGACTCTCAGGAAAAATTGGCTAGCGCCCGCTCGTCGCTGGTTGCCAACCAATATACGGCCCTGGTGTTAAAGCGCGCTAAAAGCGGTAAAAAGTAAGCACTTCAACCCCAATAATCAGTGCTTGCTTATAGTTGATTTTATCCGGCTGTTGTCATCTCCGCAGGGAATCCGGCAACTGGCAGCAGCGGTATATCGATATCAAAAACACGGCATCCCTGCGGGAATGACGATTTCCTTTTCTATAGAATACCCACCGACTTAAACACTATATCGCTTAAAGCATCACATCGCCCACGCTTGAAATTCTCCACACAGCCCCCACTTCCAGCTACTCACGTCAGCCCCATTTTGTAAGGATTTTTTGTGACTACAATTCTCTCAGTTCGCCGCGATGGCCAGGTGGTTATCGGGGGCGATGGCCAGGTTTCACTGGGCAACACCGTAATGAAGGGCAATGCCCGCAAAGTGCGTCGTTTGTATAAAAACCAGGTAATTGCCGGGTTTGCAGGCGGTACTGCTGATGCTTTTACCTTATTTGAACGCTTTGAAGCCAAACTCGAAGCTCACAATGGCCAATTAACACGCGCCGCGGTCGAACTTGCCAAAGACTGGCGAACGGATCGCAGCCTGCGACGATTAGAGGCCTTGCTGGCAGTCGCAGACAAAGAAGCATCGCTTATTATCACCGGTAACGGTGATGTTATTCAGCCCGAAGATGATTTGATTGCCATAGGCTCAGGTGGAAATTACGCGCAGGCCGCTGCCCGTGCGCTCATTGAAAATACGCAATTGGATGCTCGCAGTATTGTGGAAAAAGGTTTGAAAATTGCGGGTGATATTTGCGTATTTACCAACAACAATCACACGATTGAAGTGTTGGATTACTGATCTAAATGCATCATCAATTTCATTCTGAAAACTGAGACAGCACCAGGGAATCGTCATTCCCGTAAGGGGTCCAACGACTTACAAAACCCTAAAGGTACTGATTCCTTCGGGATGATGATATTGCAAGAATTTATGCCTATTTATACAGAGCTTTTTTATGTCCTCCATGACCCCGCGCGAAATCGTGCACGAACTCGATAAACACATTGTCGGCCAACAGGATGCCAAACGCGCTGTTGCCATTGCGCTGCGCAACCGCTGGCGCCGTATGCAAGTTGCAGAAGATATGCGCGGCGAAATCACGCCCAAGAATATTTTAATGATTGGGCCGACCGGTGTGGGTAAAACAGAAATTGCCCGTCGCCTGGCAAAACTGGCCAACGCACCCTTTATTAAAGTTGAAGCGACCAAATTTACCGAAGTCGGCTATGTTGGCCGCGATGTTGAATCCATTATCCGTGACCTGGTGGATGTCGCTATTAAGTTGCGCCGGGAACAAGCCATGAAAAGCGTGGGGTTTCGCGCGGCTGAAGCAGCCGAAGAGCGAATCCTTGATGCACTCTTGCCGCCTGCACGCGATTTATCGGGCGAAGAAAGCAAGCACGAATCCAACACCCGGCAAATCTTCCGCAAAAAGCTTCGCGAAGGCGAACTCGATGATAAAGAGATTGAAATCGATGTGTCTGCTGCCAGTGTCGGCATAGAAATTATGGCCCCTCCCGGTATGGAAGACATGACCAATCAATTGCAGAATATGTTTTCGTCCCTGGGGCGGGATAAAACCAAAAAAACCAAACTTACTGTCAAGAAAGCTTTCAAACAATTACAAGATGAAGAAGCTGCGAAACTGGTCAGTGAAGATGATGTAAAAAGCCAGGCAATTGCAGCAGTTGAACAAAACGGCATTGTATTTATTGACGAGATCGACAAAGTTGCGCGACGCGGCAATGTCAGTGGTGCAGACGTATCGCGCGAAGGGGTACAGCGTGATTTACTGCCGCTCATTGAAGGTTGTACGGTATCCACTAAACATGGCATGGTAAAAACCGACCATATTTTATTTATTACCTCAGGTGCCTTTCATTTAAGCAAACCCTCTGATCTGATTCCGGAACTGCAGGGCCGTTTACCGATTCGCGTTGAATTACAAGCCCTCACACCTGACGATTTTGAACGCATATTGACCGAGCCGACAGCGTCCTTAACCGAGCAGCAAATTGCGTTGCTTAAAACTGAAGGTGTGGAAATCCTGTTCAGCAAAGACGGAATTCGACGCATTGCTGAAACCGCCTATGAAGTAAATGAGCGTACCGAAAATATCGGTGCGCGCCGCTTACATACGATTTTAGAGCGTTTGCTGGAAGATATTTCTTTTGATGCCGGTAGTAATAAAACAAGTATTGAAATCAATGCCGCCTATGTAGAACAACATGTGGGCGAGCTGGCAAAAAATGAAGATTTAAGCCGCTATATTCTATAAGACTGCCGATTAAGCGAAACCAGTTATGCAAAAAATTCCCACCAAAATCCGGCTTCATAAACAATCGCAACAATTAGAGTTGCATTTTGGTGAAGAGCAGTTTTTATTGACCGCAGAATTTTTGCGCGTGCATTCACCCAGCGCTGAAGTCATGGGCCATGGTCCCCACCAGGCAGTATTGCAATTTGGTAAAAAAGATGTGGGTATTGATAAAATTGAACGCGCGGGAAATTACGCCCTTAAATTATTTTTTAGCGATGGCCATGACTCTGGAATTTATACCTGGGCGTACCTGTATGAACTAGGCACAACCCGGGAAAAGCTCTGGCAGGATTATTTAGAGGCCCTGATGCATGCAGGGCAAACGCGGGAGAAAGACACAAGCCTTGTCAGATTCATTAACTAAAATAATTCAGCGGGAGTCAGTCATTCCAATTCACAACACCGGTATAAGCAGTCACTAAAATCACCACACCAAAAATTATGCGATACCAGGCAAACACTTCATAGGTATGATTTGCCACAAAGCGCACCAAAGTTCTGACGGCTACCCAGGCACTTAAAAATGCCGTGATAAAACCTACCGCAAACAGAGGTACATCATCCGCATGCAATAAATCGCGGTGCTTATAAATATCGTAGAAGGTTGCCGCAAACATAGTGGGCACAGCAAGGAAAAAAGAAAATTCTGCAGCGACTTTACGATCCAGGCCTATAAACAGACCTCCAATAATCGTTGCGCCGGAACGGGAAGTTCCCGGAATCATGGATATCACTTGGAACAAACCTACTTTAAGTGCATCCTTCCAATTTATATCATCGACACTGGTTACCCGGACCTGATGTTGGCGTCGCTCTGCCCATAGAATAACCAATCCACCGAGAATCAACATGGTTGCAACGCTCAACGCATTAAACAAATAGGTTTTGATGATGGAAATAAATAACACACCTATAACTGCCGCGGGTAAAAAGGCAATCAATAAATTCAGGATAAATCGCTGGGACTTTGTATCATTGAACATGCCCAGAGCCACTTCGGTAAATTTACGCCGGTATTCGACGACAACTGCCAAAATAGCACCAAGCTGGATAGCAATTTCAAACACGCGGCCATCGTTGTGAAAACCGATCAAATCACCTACGACAATTAAATGTCCGGTGCTGGAAACAGGAAGGAACTCGGTAAACCCTTCAACAATACCGAGCAGTAAAGCGTGAAAAAAATTCTCCATATTCGTTCCAAAATATAAAATTCGTTGCATATTAGCTGCATATATAACAAACAGCAATTAGTGTGTACTGTTAACCAGCGCACCATCAATCATTTGCAATAGTATTTAATACGATTATGATAAATGCATGATGTATGCCGCCGCTGTTTTATTCTGGAGAAATACTATGCCCAACTTTTTTACGTATAAATTCCGCCTGCTTATTGTGCTCTTACTCGGCGGTTTGCTGACAGCCTGTGCAACATCCCGTAAAGTCTCGCAGGATTACAAGGCGGGAACCGATTTCCAATCTTACAAAACCTTCAGCTGGCATAATTTTTCATCTGATATTACTCCCTCGGATCAACTGGCTATCCAACGCGCAGTTGAACAACAACTAATGCAGCAAGGTTTTCAATTAGTTTCTGAATTACCCGATCTAATTCTTGACCTTACCATCCTTAAACACGCCGTTACACCGTCGTCAACGGGAGTTGGGCTTTCAATCGGTTTGCCGATAGGACGTCATGGAGGGGTTGGAATCGGGACAAATAAATTGCTTGGCAAAAACAACAACTTGAAAGGTTTGATTATATTGGATATCACGGCTCAAAATACCAACCAGATCCTTTGGCGTGGCAGTGCCGATGATGTACCGCTTTCCTATTTCGCTTTGCATAACCAGCCTGAGCTTAACAAAATTCTGGTTAGCCTGGTGCAGCAGTTCCCACCGAAATAGCTCTGCATACCCCATTAAAAAAGGCCTTGTATTGCAAGGCCTTTTTTAATGGGGTTTTACTGTTGTAAAATGCGATTCACTATGGATGTTGTCGAACAATTTTCAAAAAAACGCAGTACTTTTACATTTCCACCGTTTGCTTTAACAATAGCGCCGCCGACAACTTCATCTGCACGATAATCCCCGCCTTTGACCAAGGTGTCTGGTTTGATGCGGCGCAATAATCGCTCCGGCGTATCATCATCAAAACTGACGACCCAATCCACAGATTCCAAGCCAGCCAACACTGCCATGCGCCTGTCGACAGGATTTATAGGTCGCCCCTGTCCCTTGAGGCGGCACACTGACGCATCGCTATTAAGTGCAACAATCAAGCGATCACCCTGCTTGCGCGCCTCATCCAAATAACCAACATGTCCTGCGTGAATAATATCGAAGCAACCATTGGTAAATACAATACGCTCTCCGTTTGCACGCGCACCTTCAATTGCTTGTAACAATTGTTCTTCGGTTACGACACCGCGCTCAGAGCCATGTTCACTGTGGATTGCACGGCGCAGTTCCGGAGCGTTGATAGTTGCCGCACCCAGCTTACCGACAACTATACCTGCTGCCAGATTGGCGAGCGCCATGGCTTCAGGAAGTGATTGGCCCGCCGCCAATACCGCCGCTACCACTGCAATTACCGTATCACCGGCACCCGTCACATCATAAACTTCTCGTGCACGAGCAGGAAGGTGAATGGCAGCCTGGTGAGCCCGCAACAGCGTCATACCCATTTCGCCCCGAGTTACCAGGAGGGCATCTACGTCAAGCCTTGAAATAAGCTGTAAGCCTTTCCTGACCACATCATGCTCACCCTCACAGCGGCCAACCACAGCTTCAAACTCAGCGATGTTCGGGGTCAGCAGGCTCGCACCCTGATAGCGTGAAAAATCACCGCCTTTAGGGTCAACCAATACGGGAATGCCTGCTGCTTTGGCACGTTTGATTAAGGCCTGGCAGTCTTGCAGGGTGCCTTTGGCATAATCCGATAAAACTAAAATATCGGCATGGGGCAATACTTTTGCAATTTTGTCATCAAAGGTATCACTATCCTCAACACCATAGGCTTCTTCAAAATCCATGCGCAATAATTGTTGGTGCCGGCTCATGACCCTCAGCTTGGTAATTGTCGGTTTGGTTGCCGAGACTTGAAGATCAGAAAATATACCGGCAGCTCCCAGGCGGGTTTTCAGCAGCCCGGCAGCGGCATCTTCACCGACTACACCAATAAGCGAGGCCCGTCCACCCAGAGCCGCAATGTTGAGTGCTACGTTTCCGGCACCGCCGGGACGTTCCTCTTCGAGGGAAACATTCACAATGGGAACGGGGGCTTCCGGGGACACACGGTGGCTGGAGCCGTGCCAATACCGATCCAGCATCACATCCCCGATGATGAGTACGTGCGACGAATCAAATTGTGGCATGGTTAAACGCATAACGAAAAATATCCTGTATTCACAAACACTACCCCGTAAAGCCCATCTCACCATGAAACTGGGCGGCATGCAACTTCGCATAAATACCATTTTGATCGAGCAATTCTTTATGCCGACCCTGTTCTACTATTTTACCGCCGTCCATAACTACAATACGATCCGCATGCTCAATAGTTGAGAGGCGATGCGCAATAACAAATGTGGTGCGTCCCTTCATAACTTCCTCCATAGCAGCTTTTATATAACGCTCAGACTCATTATCCAGCGCTGAGGTAGCCTCATCCATGATTAAAATTGGTGCATCTTTCAAGATTGCGCGCGCTATTGCGATGCGCTGGCGCTGTCCGCCCGAAAGGCGTGCCCCGCCTTCACCGATTTGAGTATCGAAGCCCTGCGGTAGTTGTTCGATGAATTCCGTCGCATAAGCAAGGTCTGCCGCACGCTTGATATCTTCAGCAGACACCTTGTCTGCACGACCATAGGCGATGTTGTCGGCAATACTGCCTTCAAATAAGGTAACCTGCTGGTTTACGAAAGCGATTTGCTCGCGCAGGTTGGCCAGTTTGTAATTTGCAATTGGAATACCATCTATGGCTATTTTGCCGCTTTTTACATCATAAAAACGCGGCAGCAAATTGACCAAAGTGGATTTTCCACTGCCAGAGCGCCCCACAAAAGCGACAACTTCGCCCTGTGCAACACTCAGTGAAATGTCCTTGAGGGCAGCAGCTTCCTGGCCCTGATAGGAAAACTCGACATGCTCCAGTGTCACGACTCCTGTGGCCCGCGCGACTTCATAGGTTCCGGTATCTCGCTCCGAAGGTTCATCCAACAATTGGAACACGCTATCCGCTGCAGCGACACCTTTTAAAATCATCGGTGCAACTTCACCCAAACGACGCAAGGGTTGGATGATCAATGCAACTGCGCCAATGTAAGCTACAAATTCCGCAGGTTCACGCATTTTAGTGATATTCATGGCGACAAAAATAAGCGCTGCCATTGCAAATGCAACTAATAGTTGGATGACCGGTGTGTTCGCTGCTGAGGTAATGACAATTTTCATATTTTGCGCATAATTCTTTTTGCTGGCCGCATCAAAACGCTGCTGTTCATAGCGCTCGCCGCCAAAACTGCGCATAACCCTGTAACCATTAACCATCTCACCAGAAACCTGGGTAATATCACCCACACTGGTTTGCACTTTATTACTAAGCCGGCGCAAGCGCTTACCTACCGTACTCACCAACCAACCGATAAATGGCGTAATGGCCAAAAATACCAAAGTCAATTGCCAATCGCTGTATAACAAATACACCAACATACCTATTACAGTTGCGCCTTCACGCAATGAAATTTTCAATGCATCAGTCGCAGCGGAAGCTACCCCGTTAATGTTGTAAGTAATAATAGAAATCAAATGGCCGGAGTTGCGTTGATCAAAGATTTGTGTAGGCAGTGTTGTCATGTGATTAAACACCTGAACACGCAGGAGATGTACAATACCGTTGGCGACCCGGGCAAGATAATAGCTGCCCATAAATGCGCCTATGCTGCGAAAAATAGTGGTCACAATTATCGACAGTGGAATTAAATAGCGATCCACCGGGTTATTTTTTTCCAGTACAGTGAGCAGGTTTTTTAAAATATCGAGAAAAACGTAATTGGATGCGGCGTAGACAGCAAAACCAAAGACTCCCAGCGCAAAAATCATTTTGTAAGGCTTGAGGTAAGCCAGCAGCCGCCAATAAATACTCAGCGAAGATGCGGCAGAGGGAGCTGTGTGTTGTGACATAATTTACCTTAAAATTTCTCCGCAATTTTAGCGGTGATCATTTTGGGCTTTAGTTAATTGCCACAATTCGGCATATTTACTAAACGTAGATTGTGAAAGTAGCAGTGCCAACAAAAATCCCTGCTTGCCATCCAAAAATCCCAAACGAAAAACATACATACGAAGGAAGCACGCTAACGCATGCAAAATGGCTGCTGTCAGCGATGTTTTTTTACCCGCGTCCATACGCTGCAGTGCCCACTCTTGCGCATAGTGCGCCGCTTTTTGCTGTTGGTGATGAATAGAATCGTACACATAATGCAACAAATAACCAGATAGTTTTTGTTCAGGCAAATGATGGTTATTTACCAAACGCTCATGCACACGGGTTGCATCATACATAGCCCGGTCGCGGGGATACAGCCGCGGCACCCAATCAGGATGCATGCCCGAGTGCTTTATAAAACGCCCGAAACACCAACACAAGCGGTTTACTGACCAAATGGCCGGCTCCTCCCTGACCGCAGCCAAAATATGTTGTGCCAACTCCGGGGTTACACGTTCATCGGCATCAATCATGAAAATCCAGTCACTTGTCGCAAGCTGTGCGGCACGCTCGCGCTGTACACCAAACCCCTGCCATTGGGTATTGACGAATACTTTTGCGGAAAAAGCTTCTGCAACCTTCAGTGTGTCATCACTGCTGCCAGAATCCAATACAACAATTTCATCTACCCACTGTAAAGATTTAAGGCAATCCGGCAATTTTTGGGATTCATTTTTCACAATCAATACTGCCGAAATACTGGGCATTGCCATTAACCTCTACCTGGGATAAAACTGCGTATCATCCATTTCTGACTAAAAACTGTCTGTCATTTTTTGTTACCACCTTAAGGCAGCTTACTGCTTTTGAGTTCGCACCTGCGACCACAAAATCACTAGCATAAACGCATAGACCATAACGCCGCTGGAATGACTGAAAAATGATTGTGTTAAACCGAATACAAAAGTGGCCGACACCAATACGAGGCCTGCATAAGCCTGCGCCTTTACCTCAAGCGCACATAATTTCAACTGGCGATAAAACAAGACAGCAGGTATGCCGTAAAGGGCAAACAGCGCAACAAAACCCAACAGACCGCGCTTAACCGTTGCATCCAGAAATTCATTATGGAAATGATTAAAACGCTGGAAAATATCTGCTGAATCACCGGTGATACTTAGGTAATTTGCTATTGATCCCCAACCCAACAAGGGGCGCTCGACAATCAGGGATAAGCTGGCTTGCCAGAGCTCGATGCGCAAACCCAATGAAGTGTTGGCATTGCCTGCATATACATACTGCTCTATATCAGCAACCCCCTGTGCGATTCGAACCTGTAAAACACCTGTCTGCTGAAACAAACTGCCCATGACAATAACAACCGGGATTAAACCCCAAAAAACATAAGACGCTGTACGGTTTTTATGTAAGTGATTGGCAACGTAAAAGCATCCCAGGCCAACCGGCAAGGCCAGCCACCCGCCGCGTGCTCCTGATAATAAGGAGGCCAGAACACTGCTTATTGTTGCAAGGATTGCAATAATTATTAACCATTTTGGCTGCTGTTTTATCCACCCGAAACCTACTAATAAAAAGCAGGCAAACAAGATGGCAATATCGCCAAACTGAATGGCATTGTTATGCCCGGCAGCGCGCATTTCACCTGCAATATAATAGTCGCTGACAGCAGTTGCACCGGCACCCAGTGCGCCCAGGATAATTCCACCCCAAAAAAAATGCGGCTTCACCGGAAATCGCAACAACAACAAAAGCACGGGTATTGCCAACAAAAAGCGCGAAAAATTATCGTAACTGTTGGGTGGTAAATGGTGCACGAGATTCGTGATTGCGCCCACACCAAAATAAAATGCCAGTGTACCTATGAGTAACTTATCTTCGCCGACCAGCAATGGATAAGGTCGCAACCACATATACACCAAGGCAGGTAGTAACAAAAGTACGGGACCGTAGGTGTACCCGCTTGGCAGGCTGAGTGTCAGGGCGCCACACAGCAGTATGGCAACAGAAATATAAAATACTGGAATGCTGGCAAGCACAAACTTCCTGGAATTCATAAACACTTTTCCAAATGGAGCAAGCTTCCCTGTTTACAGAACATGGAAATAATTCGCTGTGCACTACTAACAACGAAACGAACCGCATAAAAAAACAAAAGAGCCGAAGCTCCTTTGTTTTAGTAATAAATTACTTGGCGACAGGTGCCAGCCAGGCTGTGTGGTCGGCCAGTTCACCGCGCACCGCCTTGAAATACAAATCTTGCAAACGGGTGGTAACCGGACCGCGACGCCCCTCACCGATCTGACGGCCATCCAGTTCACGGATCGGCAGTACCTCAGCAGCGGTACCGGTGAAGAATGCTTCTTCGGCAACGTAAACTTCATCGCGAGTAATGCGTTTTTCACGGATGGTGTAGCCACAGTCAGCGGCCAGCTGGAAGATGGTATTGCGGGTGATGCCGTCCAGGCAGGAGGTCAGCTCAGGAGTATAAATAATCCCGTCGCGTACCAGGAAGAAATTTTCACCGCTGCCTTCTGCGACATAACCCTCGTTATCCAACAGCAGGGCTTCTTCACACCCGCAGTCCAAAGCTTCCTGCAAGGCCAGCAACGAGTTGATGTAATGGCCGTTCGCCTTGGCTTTACACATGGAGATATTCACATGGTGGCGGGTATAGCTCGACGTGCGCACCTTGATACCCAGGTCGCGCGCTTCAGGCGACATATAGGATGGCCAGTTCCAGGCAGCGACCATGACGTGTGCTTTCAAATTATCGGCCCGTAAACCCATACCTTCAGAACCGTAAAATGCCATAGGGCGCAAATAAGCTTCAGTCAGGTTATTTTCACGCACCACTTGTTTTTGGGCATTGTTGATGGTTGCTTTATCGAAAGGCAATTTCATCCGCATAATATGTGCAGAGCGGAACAAACGATCTGTATGTTCTTGCAAACGGAAGATACTGGGGCCCATAGCAGGGCTGTTGTACGCACGGACACCTTCAAACACACCCATTCCATAATGCAGAGTGTGGGTTAATACATGGACTTTGGCATCGCGCCAGGGAATCAACTCACCATCTAACCAAATGACGCCATCACGATCGGCAAAAGACATAGCCAACTCCTAAATCAAATACTGTTGTCGAGAAACTGCCGCGCCCCGCGCCACAGTTCGAAATATGTGCTGCTATTGCTGGGAATCCAGGTCGACGTCGATGAGCCGGTGCCATAGGGCTATGACCTGCTCGCGTTCGATATCAAATTGATGTTCACCAGCCAAAACCGCCTCTTGTTGTTGCAGCGCAAGGCGGTGCCCGGTGGATCGATAGGCTTTGTAAGCGGCGATCAGTTGGGCGACGGAAGTGGCATCAAGTAAGCCGGCCTCTTCCAAAGATCCAAGTATGCGAATGTTATCCGTGTATTGGACAATCCCGGGTGCTTGATATGCCCAGGCCAAGGCCGCGTATTGAACCATAAATTCAATATCCACGATACCACCGGTATCCTGTTTCAAATTAAATATCTGGGTATTTTCACGCTTCGCCCTGGCCTCACTGCCGAGCTGTTCGCGCATCTTGCGGCGCATATCGCTGACCTCTTTGCGCAGCTCTTGCAAATCGCGCTCTTGTTGCAGAACGCGCTCACGTACCTGCGCAAATGCTGCCCCAAGTTCGCTATGGCCGGCAACCGGACGGGCGCGTACCAGGGCTTGGTGTTCCCAGGTCCAGGCTTCGTTCAGCTGGTACTTTTCAAAGGCAGTAAGCGAACTGACCAACATGCCGGAATTGCCGGAGGGCCGCAGGCGCATGTCCACTTCATAGAGTTTGCCGGATGCCGTCTGGGTATTTAGCACATGGATAATCCGCTGCCCCAGGCGGGTATAAAAAGTGAGGTTATCAATGGGCTTCAAGCCGTCGGTCTGTAGGCTCGCATCACCATTATGGATAAAGACCAGATCCAAATCTGAACCGTGGCCCAGTTCAATACCACCGAGTTTGCCATAACCGATAATGACAAACTCGGGCTCGGTAATGCTGCTGCCGTCTGCCGATTGCGGACGACCATGGCGAACGACCATGTATTCCCAAGCCAATTGCAGAACGTGCTCCAAAATTACTTCTGCAATATAGGTCAGGTAGTCACTGACTTTCATCAGCGGCAAGGTTTCAGAAACCTCGCTGGCGGCAACGCGCAAACCATGGGCAGAGCGGAAGTAACGCAGTACTTCCATATGACCTTCCAGGTCCTCCCATTCCAATCGCAGGACTTCACGGCGCAGATCATCGCGCAAGGCGGCTTTATCCGGTGGCGAGTAAAGGCTTTCAGGGGTGAGGAGTTCATCCAAAAGTGCCGGGTAATGCGCAAGCTGGTCTGCAATCCAGGGACTGGCTGCGCAGAGCTTCACAAGTTGCTGCAACGCAGTGGGGTTTTCGACCAGCAGCACCAGGTAAGCGCTACGGCGCGCGATGGATTCCACCAGGGGAACGATTCGCTTCAGGGTATCCACCAGCGACACCGCCAGCTCACCCTGCCGGTTTTTTTCAGCCAGTACCAGCAAGAGCCTGACCACAAACGCATCCAGGCGGGTGCGACTGCTGGCCTGCATACTCACCACCGAACGCGCTTCGCGAATCTGGCGCAGGGCTTTGATCAACTCATCCGCATTTTCCAGCGGTTGGCCGTCAATCAAGAGCGGACTTTCTTCAGGCGTCACTGAACTGAGGTGTGAACTTGCCTCCCATACGCCTTGCCATTGGGCGAGTGCTTTATTGTCCAGATTCTTTTTATTTTCCGGCTCGGCAATCACCGCTTTGAATTCGTGGTTAACACATTGGCGATAACGATTCAGCACACTGAAAAATGCGTCCCAGTTTTCAAAGCCCATCACCCAGGCGAGGCGCAACTGACCGAGTTCATCGGTCGGTAATGCCTGGGTCTGGCGATCCTGGTAGCCCTGGATAGCGTGTTCGGTGTTGCGTAAAAACTCGTAGGCTTCGCTGAGCGCTGCACCGGCGCCTTCGGGCAAATAATGTTCCTGTTCCAGCAGTGGCAAGAGCGTCATTACCTGGCGCTTGCGCAAGCGCGCATCGCGGCCACCGCGAATCAGCTGGAACACCTGCACCACAAACTCCACTTCGCGAATACCACCTTCACCGAGCTTCACATCCAGGTTCATACCTTTGCGCTGCACCTGGCGGGCAATCAGGCCTTTCATTTCACGCAGCGATTCAATTGCACTGAAATCTATATATTGGCGATAAGTAAAAGGCCGCAACATTGAACGCAAATACTGGCGCTCACGTTTGGAATAAGCGTCATTTTCCACGCTGCCACAGGCCGCTGCCACCGTGCGTGCCTTGATCATGGCATAACGCTCCCAATCGCGCCCCTGGGTTTGGTAATAATCTTCCATACCGGCAAAATTTTGTGCCAGTGCGCCGCTTTGCCCGTGGGGCCGCAAACGCATATCGACGCGGAAGACAAAACCATCGGCCGTGACTGTGTCCAGGCTTTTAATCAGTTTTTGGCCGAGCTTGGTAAAAAATTCCTGGTTGCTGATTACGCGGGTTTCATGGTTGGTTTCGCCTGATTCCGGATAAGTAAAAATCAAATCAATATCAGATGAGACATTCAGTTCACGCGCCCCGAGTTTACCCATACCGAGCACAAAAAACGGTTGCGGAAAACCCGATTCGCGTCCCATCGGCATGCCGTACATTTTTTCCAATTCACGATAGTGATAGTTAGCGGCCAACTGGATGGCAGTGTCTGCAAAATGCGATAGCTCGCCGGTAATTTCGCGCATATCACCACTGCGATTCAGGTCGCGCCAGATAATTCGAATCATGGCTTTGTTGCGGAATTGACGCAGGGTTTTATCGAGTTCAATTTCAGTATTGCAGGCTGCTATCGCCGCGACAAAAGGTTCGAGCGCGGCTTCATCCATGGGCGCGAAGAGCAAACCGCTCTGCACCAATTCAATGAGAAAGCCAGGGGTGATTGCACAGGTTTTGGCAATAAATTCACTCGCCGCAAACGCACGAGCAAGTTGCTGATTGAACGTTTCGGAATCAATACGGCCAACCAGTAATGAATCCAATTCCGGTAGCGCCAATTTTATTCGATTCGCTTCAAACTGTTCCCAATAACGAGTAGCAGAAAGCTGTAAAGCCGGAGGGACGCGCGTGAGATCCAACATAAGAAAACTACCTTTGGGACAATGGCTTTAGTCTAGCCTGCCTGAGGCAGACTGTACTTCAATTTAGACACTAACAGCTTATTTCTGTACGCCCTTACCCGTTGCCGCCCAGTAGATGCCTCCCAGCAAATGGTTTAAGTACCGGGGGTCTTTATACATTTCAACATTGTGGCCCAGGGCGGTTACAAATACCCGCCCCTGTTCATGCAAGTGATACCAACTCACCGGATGATCCTTACCCATCCCCGTCGCAACTTGGCCAGGCCATATTCTGGTGGGGTCATAAGTAGTTTCGTCAACCTGTAACACAGTATGGATACTGACCTTGTGCGGATTGGTAAATTCGTACCACTCATCGCTCCATATCCAGTGCTCAGGAATGCCGAAGGTGGCGGGGAATTTCTTATCCACAGTATTTACAACCGCAGTTTGCAACATGGGATGGATTTTAAACGAGCGGCCGACCAGCTGTTCATACCAGGGCCATACACCGGGAGCAGCAATGATTGCGCGATGGACTATCACCGCATTGCCGCCTTTGTGAATGTAATCTTCAAAATTTTTACGCTGTAATTCGTTCAACTCTTCACCCGGCGTGTTTAAAAAGACTACCGCAGCATATTGCGTGAGATCGCCTTCAAAGGCCTGAGGCTGGTTAGTCCAGGTGAATTCAAATGCATGCAACTTCGCCAGTTTTTCGAAACTTTCACGGGCGACGGGAATATATTCGTAATGGTATTTATTGGGAATGGATAATATCAGCAGTTTGAATTGGCTGTCGGCATGGCTTATGGAAGAAACTGCCGCTAAGCAGCTGCATAAAACAAGCAAGATTTTTTGCATGGATATTTTTGTCACGAATCATTCACCTGTTGGAAATTGTATGGCAGCTTACCGATTTCATAGACGTCTTCAAAGCCAGCGGTAAAGATTCTCATTTGAAAACCATCTTATCTACAACATTTTATATAGCTTAAAAGCATATACTCCAAACCTTTTGGCATTTTAAAACCTTGGATCAGCCTGTTACCCTGCGCGCCGCTGCTGAAATATCAACATCAGTTGTGCATATTTAAACAATTCAGGCTTATCTTTATGGATTTTCAGTATCCCTATGCAATTGCAGGTTTATTTGTCGGCTTTGTCGTTGGCCTTACGGGGGTAGGCGGCGGTTCCCTTATGACCCCTATACTGCTCCACTTTGGCATCAGCCCTGCCAGCGCTGTAGGTACTGACCTACTCTATGCCGCCATCACCAAATCGGGCGGCATACACGTACACCATAAAAAGCGTAATGTCGATTGGCGTATCACCCTGTTACTGGCCGCAGGCAGCATACCGGCAGCGCTCCTTACCTTGTGGGCATTGCACTCAAGCGGGCTGGATACCGCAACTGTTAATAAGGTGATTAAAACGTCCCTCGGTTGGGCCATGCTGTTCACTGCCCTGGCGATTTTATTTAAACAACACATTATGGATTACAGCCATCGCAATGATGTGTGGCTTACCCGCATGAGCCGCAAGCAGCAGGATGTTGCCACCTTTATTATCGGTTTGATCATGGGCGCAATTGTAACCCTGACTTCTATAGGTGCAGGGGCCTTGGGCACAGTGGCATTATTTCTACTTTATCCGCTCTTGCCGGTGGTGCGTTTGGTAGGTACCGAAATTGCCCATGCCGTGCCATTAACCCTGGTTGCCGGCCTCGGTCATGCCAGTTTGGGCAATGTGGATTGGGGCTTGCTGCTTAATTTATTGATAGGTTCACTGCCGGGTATTTATATCGGCAGCCATCTAGCGCACCGCGCTGCCGAAAAATATTTACGCCCTGCGCTCGCACTTATGATGATGTATGCAGGCAGCAAGTTAGTTTTTTAAGGCTGCTATAAAAAATCTGTTTATTTTTCAATCCCAAAAAGGACGGAAACGGGATAAGGAAGATTAAATAAGAAGGGTTTGTACGAAGGGCCCAAGCTTATCAGCCAGTGAAGCTACATCCACACCTTTGCTGGAGTCCAGATAGAAGCAACCCTGGTAGCTCATCTCCAGATAGTTGAAGGTATGGATAAACACATCTTCATAACACAAGGGACAAGATTCTTCTGCACCGCTTGCAATCAAGGCGGCCTTATGTCCTGCCAAGCGTTTGGCAAGCTCAGGTTCAAGGTCGATGACATCGGTCATGCGATCAAAAAATACTTTTAGCTGTGCACTCATGGTGTACCAATAAACCGGCGAGGCAAAAATCCAGCAATCATATTCCAACAACTTTTTTACCAATGGCAAAAAATCATCGTCGCGATTTTTATGCTCATAATCGTAGAAAGAAATGTGATAATCCGATACATCAAACACATCAGCCGATAATAGATGTGCGGCGGCATCAATCACTTTGCGGGTGTTACCTTCGCGGCGCGCGCCACCAAAAATAATCGCAGTGCTTGTCATGTTTAATTCGCTTTTTCGGCGGGAGGCGCAACACGCAATACTTCTTCAAGCGTTGTTAGGCCTGCGGCGATTTTTTGCGCACCTGACAAACGCAGCGTACGCATACCTTCTTTCATTGCCTGGCGGCGCATGTCATTAATATTGCAATTGCTGGTAACTTTTTCTTTGAGCGATTCAGACAACACCAGAATTTCATAGAGTCCCTGGCGCCCCAGATAACCTGTATTACGGCATTCCAGGCAACCCACCGGGCGATAAATTTTAGTGGGTACATTGACCTTCCAGGGGGCAACCAATTGTTGCCAGTCATCGCTGCTGATTTGTCCTTCCTCTTTACAGTGCGGACAGAGTGTACGCACCAGGCGCTGTGCCATCACACCGAGTAAAGTAGCGTTGATCAAATACGACGGAATCCCCAAATCCAACATACGCGCGACCGTTGAAGGTGCATCGTTGGTGTGGACTGTGGATAATACCAGGTGGCCGGTAAGTGCAGCCTGTACGGCCATTTGTGCCGTTTCCAGATCGCGGATTTCGCCCACCATAATAATGTCAGGGTCTTGCCGCATTAAGCTGCGAATACCGGCGGCAAAATCCAGTCCGATTTTATGATGTACTTGTGTCTGGTTAAAACTTTCCTCCACCATTTCTATCGGATCTTCAATGGTACTTACGTTAACTTCTGCGGTAGAAATCTGGCGCAGGGAAGAATAAAGCGTGGTCGTCTTACCCGAGCCGGTCGGGCCTGTCACCAACACTATGCCATTGGGGCGATCAAGCATGGCACGCCAGCGATTATAATCTTCCCCTACCAAACCCAGGTCGGTAAAACTGCGCAACAATACTTCAGGGTCAAAAATACGCATTACCATTTTTTCGCCGAAGGCGGTCGGCAAGGTACTCATCCGCAATTCAATTTCGATGCCGTCATTGCGGCGTGTTTTAATACGTCCGTCTTGTGGTTTACGGCGCTCGGAAATATCCATGCGCCCCAACACTTTGAAACGGCTGGTTACCGCCGTGGCTACATTCGCCGGTAATTCGTAAACGTAATGCAATACCCCATCAATACGAAAACGAATGCGCCCGACTTCCCGGCGCGGCTCAATATGGATATCGCTGGCGCGCTGGTCATAGGCGTATTGCAACAGCCAATCCACAATTTTAACAATGTGCTGGTCATTGGCATCGGGATCAGTTGCCTTACCCAGCTCCACCAGCTGCTCAAAATTGGTAATGGCTGATGCCGATGCACCGCCACTGGCTCCGCTGACAGAACGGGCCAAGGTGTAGAATTCCACCATATAGCGCTCTATATCAGCAGGGTTTGCAACCACACGCTTCACCCGCCTGCGCGCAACATGTTCAAGCTGTGGCTCCCAACCACTGACAAAAGGTTGTAAACAGGCAATCACTACTTCGTCGGGCGTAACCTCTAGGCACAATATCCCATGCCGTTTGGCAAAGGCGTAGCCCATAACGTCGGTCACCTTGGTGGTATTGATTTTCATGGGGTCAATATGGACGAGGGGATGACTGGATTTTTCTGCCAACCATAAAGCCAGTTCTTCAATTGTCAGTAATTTACCGGGATTTTTTCGATCTTCCAGATTCTGGCTGGCAATATAAACCAAGGGATGCATAATGGCCTGTTCACGGGTTCGCGATGCGCCCAGCAACACATTGGCATCCTCTTGTAAAAGGCGGCTGTCAGCCACCAGGTCCATCAAGACACTTCGCAAATCCAATACACGGTCAAAAGCCATACACCAGTCCCGATTGATTCTTATAGATAAAAGGATTGTAGCTAGTCTAGCTGATCCGAGACACTAGCGTAGTCTCAAAATGGCCGCGAAAAAGTCGCGAAATGGCGCATCACTGATTGCAATACTTGCATTTCCAAAGGCTTTGGGCGATTGTCGTACTCCCCTCCAGGTTCAGCGAGCAGCCTATGACTTACAACCTTAAAGACTACCAATCCAGGCTCGCCCAACTGGTCGCCCTGCCCTCGGTCAGTTGCGCAGTACCCGGTTGGGATATGTCCAATTTGCCGGTGATTGAACTCTTGGCCAATTGGTTCAGCGAATTGGGGTTCCGCACCCAAATTATTCCGCTCACCCAACCCGGCAAAGCCAACCTGATTGCCACCTTGGGTACGGGTGACGGCGGTTTGGTCCTGGCAGGGCATAGCGATACAGTACCTTACGATGCCGACCGCTGGCAGAGCGATCCTTTTAAACTTACTGAAAGAAACGGAAAACTTTTCGGTTTGGGTGCTACCGACATGAAAGGATTTTTCCCCGTTGTTTTGGCAGCCATAAAACCTTTTTTAGATAAACCGCTGAAACATCCGCTGATTATTTTGGCTACTGCCGACGAAGAAAGCAGCATGAGCGGCGCACGTGCGCTGGCCGCCAGCGGTAACCCGAAGGCGCGTTATGCGGTAATCGGTGAACCTACCGAATTGGTGCCCATTCGTATGCACAAAGGCATCATGATGGAGTCCATACGTGTACGCGGACAGGCAGGTCACTCTTCCAATCCTGCATTGGGAAAAAATGCACTGGATGCCATGACGCATGTGATGAGCGAATTAATGGATTTGCGCAATGAGTTGCAATTGCACTATCGCAACTCGGGTTTTGCGGTACAAACACCGACGCTCAATTTAGGCTGTATTCACGGCGGCGATGGTGCAAACCGGATTTGCGGTGAATGCGAATTGCATTTTGATTTACGTTTATTACCCGGCATGGATAACGATGAGCTGCGCACACGTATCCGGCAGCGCCTAACCCCGATTGCCGAAACCAGCGGCACCGATATTGTTTTTTCATCGCTGTTTGAAAGTGTCAATGCCTTTGATGAACCGGCAGAGTCAGAACTGGTAAAAGTGTGCGAACAATTGACAGGGCATAGCGCTGAAAGCGTTGCCTTCGCAACCGAAGCACCTTTCCTGCAACAACTTGGGATGCAGACAGTGGTACTCGGGCCGGGTTCAATTAACCAAGCTCACCAGCCGGATGAATTTATCAGTATCGATCAACTTGAACCTGCGGTAAAAATCGTACAGCAGCTTATTAAGAAATTTTGCGTTGATTAAAAGCCAATGAAGCTTTTGTACGATTCATATTGTACATTGCAAGTAGGTTTTATGCTCCGCAATGCATAATGCCCGCGAGGTTCCGTAAACCATCCGCAGTTCGCAAGGTTATGAATCATAAAACGTACTTGCTTTGAAAATAAACGTCATCACCGGTAAATAGGATGACTCCGAAAATGTGTTATTTGTGTATTCCTCTATGTTAAACGTCGCGCTTTGTTCTTATGGTATGTCGGGTAAGGTTTTTCATGCACCCTTGATTGCCGCCGAACCCCAATTGAATTTGCACAGTATTCTGCAACGCTCCAGCGATAGCGCCTTGCAGGATTTTCCATATGTGCATATTGCAAAATCCTTTGAGGAGATTCTCGCTAATCCTGATATCCACATTGTTGTTGTGAATACGCCCAACGAATATCACTTCCCCATGACTAAAGCTGCGCTGCTGGCAGGCAAGCATGTAGTGACAGAAAAACCTTTTACACTTTCTATTGCTGAAGGAATGGAATTAATCCAGCTGTCCCACCAGCAACAAAAGGAAATCGCCGTCTTTCATAACAAACGACTGGAAACAGATCACCTAACGGTCGAAAAAATATTGCGCGAAGGCAGTCTCGGGCGCGTGGTTGAAATTGAATGGCACTATGACCGCTATCGCAACAACATCACCCACAAACTCTGGAAAGAAAACCGATTACCTGGTGCCGGAACCTGGTTTGACCTGGGTGTACATATGCTGGATTCCATGTTGTGCTTGCTTGGCCGCCCACACGCTGTCAATGCCGATATGCGCAGTTTACGCCGGGCGGAGGGTGCCACCGATTATTTCAATGTGTGCTTCCATTATCCAGATATGCGCGTGCTCCTGCGCTCCAGCACTTTTGTCAGCGAAAAAGGTGCCACCGTCAGTATCCACGGTGACAAAGGTTCATTTTTAAAATTCGGGCAAGATGTCCAGGAACAGCAACTCATGAATGGCATAAGGCCTTATCAAAAAAATTGGGCCAACCACGGCAGCGACAACCTGGGGATTTTGGCCATTCAACAAGAACAAGGTGTACAACGTACTCAAATAGAAAGTGAACGCGGCTGTTACGAATTGTTTTATCGCAATATCGCCGATACTATCAATAGAAAAGATACTTTGCGTTTTTCTGCACAACAGGCATTATTAGCGGTTGAAATGCTTCTCGCTGCCGAAGAAAGCAACCGATTGCAGAAAACTATTTTTGTCTAGCCCAGTGCAAACATCCTGGCTTACTAAAGAGAATATCGTGTCCAATACTCAAGATTACGTTAAATGGTTTCGTCATTCGACGCCATACATTAACCGGCACAGCGATAAAACTTTCGTGCTCATGTTGCCCGGCGAAGCAATCACACACGCCAATTTCCATAATATTGTGCATGATATTGCCTTGCTCTGTAGCCTGGATGTTCGCCTGGTACTGGTTCATGGCGCACGTCCACAAATAGATGAACGTTTGCAGGTTGCAGATACCTTCAGCCATTTCCATAACAATTTGCGTATTACCGACGCTGAAAGCCTGACGTTTGCAATCCAGGCCATAGGCGAGGCGCGCACTACCGTCGAGGCTGCCCTTTCCACCAGTTTGCCCAATTCACCCATGCACGATGCGGACATGCAGGTGATCAGCGGCAACTTCGTGGTGGCCATGCCTTACGGCGTTATTGACGGTGTTGATTTGCAACACACCGGCAAGGTGCGCAAGGTGCACACCAAATCCTTAAATGCAGCATTGGATTCCGGTGCTGTGGTATTGCTTTCGCCTATTGCCTATTCACCGACCGGTGAAATTTTTAATTTATCCTTCAGCGATGTTGCCACTCACGTTGCCAGCGCCATCAAAGCGGATAAATTATTAGCGTTCGTTGAAGGCAACGGTGTTACTGACAGTGAAGGCAATTTGATTCGCCAGCTATCGCTGCAAGAATGCAAAGATTACTTGAATGAAAACGGTGGCAAAATTAATTTTGACCTGGAGCAGGCTGTCAGCGCCTGTTACTTGAGTTGCCTGCAAGGTGTACCGCGCGCACAACTTATCAGTTACAGCACCGACGGCGCATTGCTGACTGAATTATTTACACGCGACGGACTGGGTTCAATGATTTATTCCGGTCAATACGAACAGTTGCGTAAAGCGACGATTGATGATGTTGCCGGAATCCTGGATTTAATCCGGCCATTGGAAGAACAGGGAATCCTGGTGCGTCGCTCGCGCGAAATACTGGAAACAGAAATCAATAAATTTCATGTAATGGATAAAGACGGAACTATAGTGGCCTGTGCAGCGCTTTATCCTTATGGCGATATGGCAGAGCTTTCCTGCGTTGCTACACATCCTGATTATCGCAACGGCGGGCGCGCTGCGGCGCTACTGCAACAAATTGAAGCCCAGGCGCGCAAGCAAAAAATCACGCAGCTGTTTTTGTTGACGACACAAACAGCCCATTGGTTTATTGAACAGGGATTTGTACAGGGCAAACTGGAAGATTTGCCTATCGCCAAACAGGAGCTTTACAACTTCCAGCGCAACTCTAAAATTTTTGTCAAGCACATAGCCTGATATACCGAAACAAGGTTAAAAGCCTTTGAGTACCTCCCCCAAAGGCTTTTTTATTTGCTGAGGGTTGTTTAAAGCGACAAGCCGTTTTTGCCATGAGTTCCTGACATACCTCATACCCCCTGCTTTCTGCTATGCTAGCGGTCTTTATTTCTGCTGTTCATTCCTGTTTTGTCTTCTGCCCGCCGATTTAACAAGCGGGTGTATTTGAGGTTTGCTTATGCCTGTTTATCGCTCCAAAACTACCACTTCCGGCCGTAATATGGCGGGTGCTCGCGCACTGTGGCGCGCTACCGGCATGAAGGATGATGATTTCCAAAAGCCGATTATTGCCATTGCCAATTCATTTACCCAATTCGTGCCCGGACATGTACACCTTAAGGATTTGGGTCAGTTGGTCGCCCGTGAAATTGAGCGTGTGGGTGGGGTAGCAAAAGAGTTCAATACCATTGCAGTTGATGATGGCATTGCAATGGGCCATGACGGTATGCTCTACAGTTTGCCCAGCCGCGATATTATTGCCGACTCGGTAGAATACATGGTTAACGCGCATTGTGCCGATGCCATAGTGTGTATTTCCAACTGTGACAAAATCACTCCCGGTATGCTGATGGCTGCCATGCGCCTGAATATCCCGGTCATTTTTGTATCCGGCGGTCCAATGGAAGCAGGTAAAACACGCCTGGCCGAGCACAAACTCGACCTGGTTGATGCCATTGTCATCGGTACCGACAAAAATGCCAGTGATGAAAAAGTAGAAGCTTACGAGCGCTCAGCCTGCCCGACCTGTGGCTCCTGTTCGGGAATGTTCACGGCAAACTCCATGAACTGCCTGACCGAAGCACTCGGCCTTTCCCTGCCGGGTAATGGTTCAACCCTGGCGACCCACGCTGACCGCGAGCGCCTGTTCCTGGAGGCAGGCCGCCGTATTGTAGAGAACACCAAGCGCTACTATGAAGAAGACGATGACAGCGTATTACCTCGCTCTATCGCCAGCTTCCAGGCCTTTGAAAATGCCATGGCGCTGGATATCGCCATGGGCGGTTCAACCAATACCATCCTGCACTTGTTGGCCGCCGCACAGGAAGGTGAAGTGCCTTTTACGATGTTTGATATAGATCGCTTGAGCCGCAAGATTCCGCAATTGTGTAAAGTCGCTCCCAATACCCCCAAGTACCATATGGAAGATGTACACCGTGCCGGTGGTGTTATGGGGATACTCGCCGAATTGAATCGCGGTGGCTTATTCCATAATCAGTTGCCGACTGTGCATAGCAAAACCTTCCAGGAAGCCCTGGATAAATGGGATATCGTCAGTACTTCCTCTGAAGAAGTTGCCGATTTTTACCGCGCGGGCCCTGCCGGTATTCCAACCCAGGTTGCCTTCAGCCAATCCACCCGCTGGCCGACCCTGGATGCAGACCGGGTCGAAGGCTGTATCCGCTCCGTTGAACACGCTTATAGCAAAGAAGGTGGCTTGGCCGTATTGAAAGGCAACATTGCCGAAGACGGCTGTGTAGTAAAAACATCGGGTGTAGATGAAAGCTGTTGGGTATTTGAAGGCCCTGCCTATGTGGTAGAAAGCCAGGACAAGGCCGTTCATGACATTCTGGAAGGCAAAGTCAAAGCCGGTGATGTGGTAGTAATCCGCTACGAGGGTCCGCGTGGCGGTCCCGGTATGCAGGAAATGCTCTACCCCACCAGCTACCTGAAATCCCAGGGTTTAGGCAAAGCCTGTGCGCTCTTGACCGACGGTCGTTTTTCTGGCGGAACATCTGGCCTATCAATTGGCCATGTATCGCCTGAGGCAGCTGCCGGTGGTGCCATCGGCCTGGTTCGCAACGGCGATATTATTCGAATTGATATCCCCAACCGCAGTATCAATGTGGCTTTAACAGAAAATGAACTGGATGCACGCCGCGCTGCTGAAAATGCCAAAGGCCCATCGGCCTGGAAACCCACCGAGGTTCGCCCGCGTAAAGTATCAGCCTCATTGAAAGCCTACGCCATGCTGGCAACCAGTGCAGATAAGGGCGCAGTAAGGGATTTGGGCAAGCTGGATTAAACCAAGCTCAAAAAATATCTCAACTTAATCAAAAAACCAGGTTGAGGTATTTTGGAGTGCGCCCGCAATTTCAGAAAACCAACCCGTAATTTTTCATAAAACGACCGATATAAAGTTCATTTTGACCTGTATATCGGTCGTTTCTGAGATATGAGAGGAGCGCTGGGGAGCTTGCATTGATATTCAGCCAGCGGTACCAGTACCGGGCCAACAGAAGTCATTTACTTTTTTTCAAACACCTGGAATTTGTGCGGAAGATTTGCCTCTGTATCGCCCTGCAATTCAGAGACTAATGCCCATTGGTTGTCAGGCAGTTGGGGGAAATAAGCGTCTGCCCCTTCCACATCAGCAGCTATGCGCGTCAGGTAAACCCGGTCTGCCAGCGCAAGTGCATGGCGATAAATTTCTGCACCGCCAATGACCATGACTTCTTCTGCAAGGCTGTTTTGTTCATTGCGGAACTGCTCGGCAATGGCCAATGCTTCATCCAGGCTTTGCGCAACCAGAACCCCCGAGAACTTCCAGTCTTTTTGGCGGGTCACCACAATATTTGTGCGACCCGGTAATGGCTTGCCGATAGATTCAAAGGTTTTTCGCCCCATAATGACAGGCTTGCCGAGGGTAGCTGATTTAAAATACTTTAAGTCCTGCGGCAAATGCCACGGCAATTCATTGTTGCGGCCAATGGCATTATTGTTTGCGGTTGCAGCTATCAGTGAGAGTTTCATAACGACGCCGGTTTTGCGATGGATTGAAGATCGATAGATTAAACCGCAATGGGCGCTACTATTCGTGGATGCGGTTCATAACCTTCAAAAGAAAAATCATCCAGCTCGTAATCAAAAATAGAAGTGGGCTTGCGCTTGATGGCCAATTTAGGCAGAGGTTTGGGTTCGCGCCTTAACTGCTCATAAACAATCTCATCGGTTATATGATTGTTATATAAATGGCAATCGCCAAAGGTGTGCACAAAATCGCCTACACCAAGATCACATTGCTGCGCAATCATATGTGTCAGCAACGCATAGCTGGCAATATTAAATGGCACTCCCAAAAAGAAATCGGCACTGCGTTGGTAAAGTTGGCAGGACAATTTTCCTTCCGCAACATAAAACTGGAACAAAGTATGGCAAGCTGCCAAAGCCATACGCCCTTGTTCAGCATTTTGCTGTGGACTTTGGGATTCATCGGGTAAATCGGCAGGGTTCCAGGCACTGACAATTAAGCGACGCGAGCTGGGTCGAGTTTTTATTTGCGTAATCACTTCGGAAATCTGGTCGATAGTCCGACCATCCGGACACGCCCAGCTGCGCCATTGCTTGCCGTACACCGGGCCGAGGTCACCGGCTTCCGTAGCCCACTCATTCCATATACTGCAACCGCGTTCTTTCAACCAGGTTACATCTGTACGCCCCTGGAGGAACCATAAAAGCTCAACGATAACACTCTTTAAATGGACGGTTTTGGTAGTAACCAGCGGAAAACCCTGGTTGAGGTCGAAACGCATTTGGCGACCGAATACCGAGCGGGTTCCGGTTCCGGTACGGTCATCGCGGGTAATGCCGTTATCAACGACATCGCGCATTAATTCAAGATATTGTTTCATTGTCAGGTTTTACCGCAGCAGTTACAGGTGTGTCAGATTCGTTTAAGGCCGCTATGCTACCAGCCTTTTTTACCGCTGCCGTCTTTTTTCTTTCCAAAAAATAACTGTATCCCAACAGCCAAAGGCCTGCTGCCAGCATGGGCAGGGAAAGCAACTGTCCGCGGGTAATAAAGCCCAGGATATCAAAACCTATATCCGCATCAGGCTCGCGGAAGTTCTCTATGATCGAACGGAAACTGGCATAAAGTATTAGAAATAAACCACCCACTGCACCGCGGGGACGGGGTTTTGAGGAAAACCAAAAGAGCACCATAAAAGTCACCACACCTTCCAGTGCAGCTTCATATAGTTGTGAAGGATGGCGCCCTACTCCGTCAGGATCACCCGCCTTGGGAAACACCATCGCCCAGGGTACAGTCGTTACCCGTCCCCACAGTTCCTGGCCAATAAAATTACCCAGGCGGCCAAATGCCAGACCGAGCGGCACCAGGGGCGCAACAAAATCCATAAGTGCAAGATAAGGCACACGAATCCGGGTGGAGTAGACATACATGGCAATCAATACACCAACCAGTCCTCCGTGGAAGGACATACCACCTTCCCACACCCGGAACAGCCACAGCGGATCGCTCATCCAACGATCAAAATTATAAAAAATCACATAGCCGATACGCCCCCCGAAAATCACACCGAAAGCGCCGTAGGTGACAAGGTTTTCCACCTCCACCTTATTGATAGGGGAGTGAGGTTTCCTGCAACGATAGAGTGCGAGCAACCAGGCAGAGAGAAAAGCCAGCATGTACATGATACCGTACCAGTGCACCTCTAAAGGGCCAAATGCCTTGCCGAATACATCGAAGGGGCCAATAGAAATGGCAACCGGATTGAAATTGGGGAATTGGAGCATAGAAGACTCTGTATAAACCCTTATCAGGAATAGATTCTGGTGCTATTAAACCCTATGAGCCGGATATGGCTCGGAAGGAAACAAAGGATTATGGCCACACTGTTCAAGATGAATTTGTCGGAGCCGGATTCAAAATAGAAAGACAAAAATGTTGTTATTTTTGGAAAGCCTATCCGCAATCCCTTGCCTGGAATTATCCACTAAAACCTATGCAACCTGATTTATTCTTCAAAATCATCAGAACCTAAAGGACGGATCAGGCGGGTTACGTCGGCGTCGTTAAGTGCTTGCTCCACACGTTCGCGGATTTGCTCGGCAGTGCTCATGTCCATCACCTCATCAAGCAAATCTTTAGCCAGGCTCAGGCTGATGCCACGAATTACCGATTTCACTTTTGGCAGGTTGGTGGCACTCATCGACAGCATATCGAAGCCCATGGCCATTAACAAAATAGCCGCGCCGGGGTCGCCGGCCAGTTCACCGCAAATACTGACACTGATACCTTCTGCATGGGCTTCATTAACAATATGTTGCAACGCGCGCAAAACGGCTGGGTGAAAGGCCTGGTACAAATCGGCTACACGGGCATTGTTACGATCAACAGCCAACAGGTATTGGGTCAGGTCATTACTGCCGACCGATAAGAATTCAGACAAGCCTGCCAGTTCACGCGCAAGGTAAACCGCTGCGGGCACTTCGATCATAGCACCCACAGGCGGCATTTTGACTTGATAACCCTCTTCCACCAGCTCGGTATAAACACGTTTGATCAGCGCTTTCGACGCTTCCATTTCCGGGATGTTGGTAATCATCGGCAGGAGGATACGCAAATTATCCAGGCCTTCGCTGGCTTTGATCATGGCGCGTACCTGGGCGAGAAAAATCTCCGGATGATCGAGCGTTACCCGGATACCGCGCCAGCCGAGGAATGGGTTATCTTCCTCAATCGGAAAATAAGGGAGTGCCTTATCACCACCGATATCCAGGGTACGGATAGTCACTGGTAAAGGGGCAAAGGCTGCCAATTGTTCACGATAGATTGCACGCTGTTCTTCTTCAGTGGGAAAACGGTCGCGCATCAAAAAGGGGACTTCGGTACGGTAGAGGCCGACACCTTCTGCACCGCGCTCCAGTGAGCGCACCACATCAGCCATCAAACCCGTATTCACCCACAGCGGTAAACGGTAATGATCGCTGGTTTCACAGGGCAAGTCCCTGAGCGCTTCAAGTCCCTTAAAGAGCGCCTGCTCTTCAATATCAATGGCGGTATAGTGTTTAAGTACATGTTCATTGGGGTTGCTGTACACCGCGCCGCGATAGCCGTCCACAATTACCGGGCGGCCGTCCATTTGCATAAATGGCAAATCCACGGCGCCCATTACCGTGGGAATATCCATAGCGCGCGCCAGAATCGCCACATGCGAGTTACTGGAGCCTTCTACAGAGACCAAACCGACCAGCTTTTCTTGTGGGATTTCACCCAGCATGGACGCGGTCAACTCCTCACCGATCAAAATAGTACGGTCTGGAAAGACACGTTTTTTGCGATTGGATTCCTGTAAATAAGCCAGCACACGCCGCCCCAAATCGCGCAGGTCGGTTGCCCGTTCACGCAAATAGGGATCATTCATACTGTTGAAGGTTTGTTCGTGCTCGAGGATAACCTCGCTCCAGGCAAAAGATGCGTTCGCACCCTTGCGGATACGCTCGGTCACTTCTCCACCCAGGGACGCATCATCAAGCATGGCCAGATAGGCGTCGAAAAGAGCTCGCTCCTCGCGATTCAATCGCTCTTTAAGCTGGGCGCCCAAGCCTTTGATATCTTCACGTACCGCCATGAGACAGCGCTGGAAGAATGCAATTTCAGCCTCCACGTCATCACAGGGCTTAAAGGGTACCGAGCGCAGATCGGCCTCGGGGGCAATTACCACGGCTTCACCTATGGCGATACCGGATGCACCTGCAACACCCATAAAACGGGCCTGGGTTGCAATCTTGTTCTGGTCGTTATTGACACCGCCGGTGGCTTCTGCGTGGGCAATAACGCCCGCCAGCTGAGCGGACATGGTTACCAGGAAGGCTTCATCACCTTCGTCAAAACGGCGCTGTTCAACCTGCTGGACGACCAGCACCCCCAGCACCTTGCGCTGGTGGATTATGGGTACACCCAGAAAGGAGCTGTAACGTTCTTCGCCGGTTTCGGGGAAATATTGATAGCTGGGGTGAGCCTCTGCCTGCTCAAGGTTGATAGGTTCTTCGCGGACTACCACCCGACCGACCAAACCTTCACCGGCAGACAGGCGCACATGGCCCACGGCGTTCTGGTTCAGGCCGTCGGTTGCCATGAGAACGTAACCACCTTCATCGTCACGCATGTAGACTGAACATACATGGGTGCGCATGGCATTTTTTACGCTTGACACAATGATGCTCAGCGCCGAGGGCAAATCGCGCGCAGCGTTAACTTCCTGAACAATATTGCGAAGCGAATTCAGCATAACGACCGATAACCTTATTGTAATAAGTTGATGCTGCCCGCGAGGCAGCGACAAAACCTGTATTAACGCCTGCTGAGCATCTCCAATTCCAACTGGGCGTGGATCTGTGAAAGCTCTTTAAGTGCGCGGCGATAGACATCTTTTTTAAAAGACACCACCTTGCCCAGCGGATACCAATAACTTACCCAGCGCCAGTCATCAAATTCCGGGCGACCGCCATTATTAGTGAGGCTGATTCGGGAGTCTTCGCTACGTAAACGCAACAGGAACCATTTTTGCTTTTGGCCGACACAAAGCGGCTGCGAATTGTGGCGCACCAAACGATCAGGCAGGCGATAGCGCAGCCAACCGCGAGTACACCCCAGTATCTCTACATCCTGGGGATGCAGGCCAACCTCTTCATGTAGCTCACGGTAAAGCGCTTGCTCAGCTGATTCGCGTTCGTTGATTCCGCCCTGCGGAAATTGCCAGGCATCTTGCCCACCTACACGACGCGCCCAGAGCAATTGTCCCAGGTCGTTCGCTAAAATAATGCCCACGTTGGGGCGAAAACCATCGCTATCTATCACGGGAATCATCCCTATAAAATGTTGGGCTGTGGAACAGCTTTTTCCGCACTATAACAGGCTTGGGCAAAGCCGCAAACCCAAGCCTAAAGTAAATCTCGGTTGAGCCGCCAGAAGACACTGGTTATGCTAGGCGCCCTCTATCACGCCCCTCATTTTGTTCAAGAAGGTAAACTGTGCGCCTCGCTATTTTTGATCTTGATAACACCTTAATTGCTGGCGACAGCGACCACAGTTGGGGTGAATTCCTCGTCCGGAAAAAGTTGGTTGATGCCAAAGAATTCACGTTGACCAATGATCGCTTTTATGAAGACTATAAAGCCGGCACCCTAAATATGTTGGAATATTTGCGCTTCTCCCTGGCCCCCCTCACCCGCCATAGCCTGGCCGAACTCGCCGCGTTTCACGATGAGTTCATGGCTATGTTTATTGAACCCATGATGCAACCTAAAGCCGAAGCATTACTGGCACAGCACCGCGCCCAGGGTGATTATTTGCTGATCATCACTGCCACCAACGGTTTTGTAACCCGACCGATTGCAAAGCGTTTGGGCGTGGATGACATCCTGGCCACCGACCCGGAAATAGTGGATGGCCGCTATACGGGTTTGAGCACCGGTATCCCCTGTTTTCAGGAAGGCAAGGTTATACGTCTGCAAAATTGGTTGAAAGAGCGGGGGTTTTCCATGGATGATGCCTACTTCTACAGCGACTCAATCAATGACCTGCCGCTGCTGGAAAAAGTCCCCAACCCCGTTGCGGTAGACCCCGACCCCAAACTGGAAACCATCGCTCGGGAACGCGCATGGCCGGTGATCAGTCTGCGGGATTAAAATTGCGTTCCTGTCCGACCAACGGTGAAAATGATAGGCACAGCTCAAGGAATCAAACCTGCGCAGGGCGGCGTCCTATTTTTTTAAAAAAACATCCTTAAGCAAAGATAATGGATTGAGCAATTATGGCAGGAAGCGCAAGGAGCCTTATGCCAGATAAACCCGCGCAAACACCGCTTTTAAATAATCTGTTTCAGGAATAGCAGGATGAACCGGATGGTCAGGCCCCTGTCCGCCCTGCCCAATAATTTGTACATGGCGGTCGAGGTGACGACCGGCTGCACGCACAATTTCTACCAGGGTATCCTTGCCCAAATGCATTGAACAGGAGCCTGCGACCAGCAGCCCATCACGACCCAAAAGGCGCATACCCAGTTCATTGATATGGCGATAAGCCGCTTCACCGGATTTCTGGTCTTTGCGCTTTTTAATAAATGCGGGTGGATCGAGTACCACAACATCAAATCGCTCATCTTCCGCAATTAAATGCTTAAGCACTTCAATCGCCTTGCCTTCAAAGCAGGTAATCTTATCCTGTACACCATTCAGCGCTGCATTTTTCTCTACGCAATCCAGGGCCGATTCAGAAACGTCCACACAATAGACTTCCCTGGCACCGGCAACCGCCGCCTGCACACCCCAGCCGCCTATATAAGAAAATACATCCAGCACGCGTTTACCTTTCACGTATTGCTGCAATTGCGCACGGTTGACACGATGATCGTAAAACCAGCCGGTCTTTTGGCCGCCGTGCACCGGTGCCAAAAAGCGCGTGCCGTTTTCTATCAGTTCCACTGCTTCAGGAACCTGGCCGTAGACCACCTCGGTATATTCGGGCAGGTTCTCAAGGGCGCGGGCGCTGTGGTCGTTGCTGAGCAAAATGCCCCGGGGTTTAATAACCTGTACCAACGCATCGATGATGTCGCTCTTGACCAGCTCCATACCTGCACTGGCAATTTGCACCACCAGGTAATCACCAAAACGGTCAACCACCAATCCCGGTAATAAATCAGAATCGCCATAGACCAAGCGATAGTAAGGTTCGTTAAAAGTCAGTTCACGCAAGGCTAAAGCCTGTTTGAAACGGTGAACCAATAAGGACTTATTGAGTGGGTGGGATTCGTCGCGATTTATGATACGGCCGCAAATCAATCCGGTCGGATTCATCAAGGCAATGCCCAGCGGCTTGCCGCTGTGGGTTGTCACTAAAGCCTGTTGTCCCATGCCGAACTGCTTGAGCGGTGAACGCGCAACATCCACCTCGTTACTGTAAATCCAGAGATGCCCGAGTTTTAAACGGCGATCTGCCTGGGCATTTAAGATGAGGACAGGCAATGATTCAGTTGACGACATGGGAGAATCCATCAGGGGGAAATTAAGGAAGGCCTAAACCCGGCGAAAAAAAGAGAGCCGGAAAGGCGCGGATTATACGGGTAATCCGCGCCTGTAGTGTGACTTTATATCCTGTGATGTGACCTTAAATACTGCGGTGCAACCTTAAAAACAGGGAGAACGGTCTACCACAAGCCTGTTTACTTTTTCAGGTTCACCGGCAGTGTCTGCTTGGCACCAAACCGCTTTTTATCCTCCTCGGTTGCGCCCTCCTTGCATTCGCCTTTAAGCCACAGGTTAAAGCGCGATACGCTCGAATCAATGACCAGGAAACCTTCCTTACAGTAGCCCATACGTTCCACCACATAACCTGCATTTTCTTCCAGCTTTTTAGGCGTAGAGCTGCCGATTGAAACACCGCCGCCGCGACCTTCACTGCCCATAAAACCTCCGCGCTCAATACGCAAGCCCTCACCCGCCTCTCGGTCCGGCTGGCGCAGGCGGTAGACAAACATCTTACTGGTATTAGGCATAATCTCAATTTCCAGCGTTTCTGCCATGCTGGAGTCGGTGTAGCTGCGTCCGGGCGTACTGCAGGCGATCAAAAGTCCAGAAAAACTGACCAGAACAAGGCTCCAAAACTTCGCCGATAACATATTTTCTCCTATGGTTGAGGCAGCACGTAAATAAGGTCAAGAAGTACGGCTATTGGCCGATAAGCTTGAAAGACCCGTCTGTACGACACCCTTTTCAATTATGAATTCATTGTGGCAGGAGTTTGTCATGCCTAACCATTCCCGGCTACTGCGTTTTATCCTGATCCTTGCGGGCGCAACACTTATCCTTCCGGTATGGGCAGGGCCGGACAGACTTCCACACGCCGGTAAACACCAGCCGATGACCAGCCAAGGCGATTATCCCTTTGACAATCAAACTATCCCTACAGCCAGCACCACACCCTCACCGAGTGCAGTCCAGACAACCGGTGAGGCAGTAGCGCCAGCGCCCGAACCACGCGGCAGCAACCAATGCAGCAGCCGTGAAAATAATGATTTGCAAAAGTCCTTGCTGATAACCGCTTTTTCACGTGTCAACCCGAGCACCTCCAATGCCGGTGCATTAAGCAATGTTGAGCAACAACTGCCTGCACTCTTAGGAAAATCCCTGGTTGCCACACACCGGGCGATTAACCCTGTGCAAATCAATGAAAGCTTGCCAACTGCCGCTGCCAGCAGCGACAACCTGCTCGCGCAGCAAATCCAAAAGTTGGCCCACGCACAGCGCACCCAACTGGTGCTCACCGGCGAAATTGTCGATATGGCAATGGCTCACCCTGAAGCCACTTACAACCCGGGTTTATACACGCGCTTTTTAAATGGCTTGTTTGATTTTATAACCATTAAAAATCGTTTTGACAAACGCGAACGCGTGTTCAGCTTCAAGGTAAATTTGCGCGATGGATTCACCGGCCAAACCCTTTTTAATAAACATTATGATACCTATGGTATTTGGGGCATTCGCAAAGAGGTAGGTTTTGGTACACCTTTGTTTTGGAAAAGTGATTATGGCCGGCAAGTTCAAGGGCTGATCAATATGGCTTCGAAGGATATAGGTGATGTCATAGAGTGCCAGCCCTTTATTGCAGCCATTGATTCGCGCCCCGGGCAGACCCAAATTACCCTGCAAGGCGGTGCGAATAACGGGCTGCGCGCTGGCGATACTCTGACCCTTTACCAAATGGTGGTACAGGGTTCAGAGACTGACTATGCACAGCACCTGGTGCGCCTGGTGAATCGCAATGCTGCCATTGAAGTGCGCGAAGTTTATCCTTCGCACAGCCTTGGAGTGATTAGCGGAACAACTTATCTGACCGGACAATTTTTAGCAGTAGCACCCTAGGGAGCCTATTGAGAATGGCACTGACTTAAGCATTTTTTTCAGAAGGGAGTCGCCACTCCCACAGCGGAGCCAGCATCATTCACTGGCAAGGTCTTGGCCCTGGCAATTAAGAATGGAGTTTTAACCGCGGGCTCACTTTTACGCGGCGAGACGGGGATACCCACACACGAAATGGCCACATAATAAGAATACTCAACACCAGTGCGCTCAGCACACTGAACCCTATATCACTCAAATTAAGCGGCACACCCGGTTTAAAATTTTCCAGCACTTTCTTTAAGGTTTCCCAACGAGCCGGATTAAACATGAACCAGGCGCGCTGGAAAATATTACCCTCTTTAAGCGTTACCATTGTCAATTTCATTTCTTCATACTCACGCATGGTCTGCATTTTTTGCGCAGCATCTGTCTGCACTACCGAATTGGGGTTGACCAACAGATCATCAATCATGGCATAGACATCTGGATAAGAATGTTTAGCGGCATTTTCTTTAAAACCTTCTACTTGTTTGTGGATAGCCTCAAAATAGCCGCTTGCAAATTGTAAATAATGATCAGACAAAATCGGTATTTGAAAAAACAGCAGCAACAATGTGCCGAAGATAATCTTGTCAAAAATATTAATAATAACGTTCAAGTTCCACACCTCCGATTTGCAATAGATGCCAGCCCGCTTTGCCGAGAATTGCATCTCATAACAACGTTAACTTGTACCCGCTATAGGGGTATCACATGAGCCGAAACCTGGACACATGCTTAAGCAAGCTGCGTACGATATACTGCCTGAGGTCACTAACCTGCCGTTGACCATGTTGACGGCACCATGTTTCATTTGGACTGCTGCATGATTTACCTTAGCAAAAGTATTTACCTGCTGTTCGGCATCACGCTATTGGGTTTTGCCGGTTTGCAGTTTAATGATCCTGATCCCTTTATCTGGGTAAGTTTTTACCTGGTGTGTGCGCTGATTCCCTTACTACTCTTAGCCGATAAATTTTATCGTCCGCTTTTTGGTGCGGCGATGTTTATCTGCCTGGTCGAGATAATAAACAGTGCCCCCGGCGCTTATCAGTATTATCTGCACATGGCCGAAGAGCCGCTGATGCAAGGAATGAATCCGCAAAAGCCTTATATTGAGGAATGCCGCGAATTTTTAGGTGCTGCCATTGCGCTGGCACTGGTATTGTTGAGCGGCATTTTAACAAAAGCCAAACCGACTCGTTAAATACAAAAAATTCGCCAGAATACCCCTGAAAATATTGGGTTATTCAGGTTTCCCATCGACACCTGGGCCAACTGCCTTATCCTGATTTAAATGAATCTGCATTTCCAATGAGGCGATACCCAGGTTTACCGTAGATGTAATGGATATAGGCTCATTGGATAAGGGCCGATGTTTTAGTTCTTCAAGCGCAATTTCCAAAATCCGGTACATTTGTGAGGCCGAAGCGCGTACCGCTTTTTCATTCATAGTGCCTATGCCGGATGAGGCTGAACTTGCCAGCGCATCCACACCGCTGCTGACCGTAGTTGTAATTACGCCAATGGCATCGCCGGTTTTGGATACCGCCTGGGAACCCATCTCTTTCATTTTATCCAGCATCTTGCACCTCTGATATTTTTGCAGGTTGAATGTGTGATCCGCTAAGCCCGGAGTCAATCGGTAAACTGCAACTTGGCTAACCGCGCATACAAAGGGCTTTCCATTAACAATTGCGCATGGGTTCCCTCAGCCACTATTTCCCCGGCGTCCATCACCACAATCCTGTCTGCTGCTTGTACCGTTGCCAACCGGTGTGCAATAACCAGGGTGGTACGGTTATGTGCAGCATTGTCCAAGGCTTGCTGTACCTGCCGCTCGCTCTCAGCGTCGAGCGCGCTGGTTGCTTCATCCAGCAACAGGATAGGCGGATTACTTAGGATCGCACGGGCGATTGAAATACGCTGGCGCTGCCCGCCGGATAAGCGTACGCCGCGCTCACCGAGGAAAGTATCATACCCTTGCGGCAATGCTTCAATAAATTCGTGGGCAGCTGCCATTTGCGCCGCTTGTTTTACGTCCTCAATAGTTGCATCGGGATGGCCGTAGCGAATATTGTCAAGTACGCTGCCTGCAAAAATCACCGTTTCCTGCAAAACAACACTGAACGGTTTGCGTGCATCTTTAAAAGTTAAGTCGCGAAGGTCTACACCGTTAAAACGTACCGCACCGGCTTGCGGATCATAAAAGCGCAGCAATAATTGAAACAGCGTGGTCTTGCCTGCCCCCGATGGCCCCACCAGCGCCAAATGTTCACCGGGACGAATCTTGAGCGAAAAATTTTTTAATGCTGCCGTGTCCGGACGCGAAGGATAATAAAAACTGATTTTATCAAATTCAATTCCTTCACCTTGATAAGGCAATGCCTTAGGCTGCAATGTTTCAAGCACAGGTGAGCTTAAGTGCAATAATTCCATCAAGCGTTCCGTGGCGCCCGCCGCGCGTTGCAAATCTCCCCACACTTCGGTAATTGCACCTATAGCGCCTGCAGTAAATACGGCGTAAATAATAAATTGCGATAATTGCCCACCGGACATTTGCCCGGACAACACCGATTGCGCGCCCAACCACAATACAAACGTGATTGCGCCGAAAATTAAAACGATTACAACGACCGTGAGCACTGAGCGCGCACGGATTCGCGAAAGCGCAGTCTGGAATGCTTTTTCAACCGAGTTATCAAAACGCTGAATTTCACGATCTTCTTGTGTATAGGATTGTACAGTCGGCATTGCATTTAAGATTTCACCGGCAAGGGCACTGGAATCGGCAACTCGATCCTGGCTATCGCGCGAAAGCTTTCGCACTTTTCGGCCAAAAATCAATATGGGAGCAATCACGCCTATCAGGGTAATTAAAATATAACCCGCCAGTATGGGGCTGGTGACAACCAACATAGCTATGCCACCGACCAACAAAAACATATTACGCAAACCCATGGACAAACTGGTACCGACTACGGTTTGGATCAGGGTGGTATCAGTGGTTAAACGTGAAAGCACTTCACCGGTTTTGGTGATTTCAAAAAATTGCGGACTCATACGTAGAATATGCGCATAAATAGCACTGCGGATATCCGCTGTTACGCGCTCGCCCAACCAGGACACAAAATAAAATCGCAGCGCTGTCGCTACAGCCAACACAACCGACAGGGCAAAAAGCACAATAAAATAACGGTTAAGGTGTTCACTCTGTCCCGTTGAAAAACCCGAATCCACCAAATGGCGAAAGGCCACGGGCAACGCCAAGGTTGTACCGGCAGCCACCGTCAAGGCGATAAATGTCCACACCCAATGGCTGGCATAGGGTTTTAAAAAAGGGAACAGTCCCAGTAAAGGGCTTAAGCGTTTGGGGATGGGTACCGCCGGTGATTCAGACATACACAATAACCAGAAAACCTGACAATTTTTTGTTTAAAGCCCCGCTACTATTCTCAGCACTACGCCTACAGCAGCGCCTACTGCCAAGATTGTAAAAGAGAACGCGGCAATGGCATAACCACGACTGCGTGCCCGGGCAGAGCGCGCATAACTCACGGCATAATCTATTCGCCCTATTAACCACACAATGCCCAGCAAACCTGCCCACAAGGGTCCTACATAAATATTGAACAACCACAATGCCGGAAGAAAAAGCACAAGGCTTTCCAAGGTGTTCATTTGCACCCGAAAAATACGTTCAAAATTTTCGTTGCCTGTTGTTGCCGGTGCATGGATACCGTATTTGTTACGTGCATAGCCAACCGCAACAATGGTGAGGGCAAATAATAAAAGTGCGAAAAGGGTAACAATTGCGGGAAGGTGCATCGCCATACAAACTCCTTATCAAGAACTGTGGTAGTAAGATGAGTTTATTGGGGCACAAGTCGCATAAAACAATGCAATGGAGGCTTATGGGTTGTTTTGGATAGATCCTGTGACTTTTGTCAGTTTTTCTATCTGGCTAAATGATTTGGAAACAAATGTGAAAAAGGTGTTTTAAAAACACCTTAGATAACCGACAGGTTTACACATTTTTTAGTATGTCATTCGGCCCAGGTCGTAGCTCGTTTGCCAGGCTATGGCATTTCGAAACCGCATGAATACCTCCCTGTAGCGCCCTCACGTCGTCCGTGGCTTGAGGGTTTCGAAATACTATCCTAGCGCCAGTGTACGCATGTGAACGTTGTCAGCAATTTGAAAAGTGCTTTAACGTACCTTCAGGGTTATTGTTTTAACCGGCTTTTGCGGATGCTGTAGCTAAAATAAATTACCAGCCCTACTGCGAGCCAGAGTATAAAACGCAGGTGAGTTTGCCAGGGTAAGAATGAAATTAATGCAGCACAGGAGATAACACCGAGTACGGGTAAAATAACGCCGCCCGGCATCATGAATGGACGTTTTAAATCAGGATGGGTGCGACGCAACACAATAACGCCCAAACATACCAGGACAAAAGCCGCCAAGGTCCCTATGTTGACCAGCTCGGCAAGTGCATTCAGTGGAATAAAACCTGCCATTATGGCCATGATCAAACCACAAATGACGGTGTTTTTTACCGGAGTCTGGGTTTTTGGGTTTACACTCGAAAAAAACACGGACACCAAGCCATCGCGCGACATGGCAATTAAAATTCGGGTAAGAGCGTAATACAACACCAGCATTACAGTAGTTAAACCAGCGATCACACCGGTAGCCACCAAGGCAGACGCCCAATTAATACCTATGCGCTCCAGGCCGAATGCAACGGGTGAGGACACATTGAGTTCCCGGAAGGAAACAATTCCCGTAAGCACGCCCGATACCAAAATATAAATCACTGTACAGAAAATCAACGAAGCCAAAATACCTACGGGGATATCGCGTTGCGGTTTGTTGGCTTCTTCGGTAGCGGTAGAGACAGCATCAAAGCCGACATAAGCAAAAAATACAACGGATGCGCCGGCCAATATGCCGATAGGCTTACCAAATTCATTATGTGAGAACCAACCGAACGGAACGAAAGGGCTCCAGTTTTCAGGATTGATATGAAAAATAGCCACTGAGAGGAAAATAACAATGGCGAGGAGTTTTACAAAGACCATGGCGGTATTCAGTTTTGCACTTTCCTTTACGCCTGCAATCAGCATAAACATTAATACCAGGATAATTCCAACGGCAGGTAAATTAACAATTCCGCCATCAGGCTGACCGGTTAGCGCATTGATCGCAAAAGGTCCCTTGGTTAAATAATCCGGCAACCCAAGACCGATACCATGCAGCGCATTATTGAAGTAACCCGACCAACCATTGGCAACCGCCGCGGTTGCAACACCGTATTCCAGAATTAAATCCCAACCGATAATCCACGCGATAAACTCACCGAAAGCTGCATAGGAATACCCATAAGCACTTCCCGCTCCACCGACGCTGGCGGCCAGTTCAGCATAAGCAAGCGCTGCGAAGGCGCAGGCCAAACCGGCAATGACAAAAGAGATAATTACAGCCGGCCCCGATGTAGTTGCCGCAGCGACCCCTGTGAGCACAAAAATCCCGGTGCCGATAATCGCACCAATTCCCATCAAGGTTAAATCAAATGCACTTAAACAGCGCTTTAAACCTAAGTTGTCCGCGTCGTCCATAACCGCTTTTTTACGCAGTAAACTCTGAAAAAAAGAAGTCTTTACCATTTTATTCTCCGGTTAATTTTTCAATAGGCAATATTATTGAAAAATCCGTTGTTTTTATTTAAAAAAAGAATTGATTAAAGTGATCAGGGCAACACTTGTGCCAGTGAATTTTCAACACTTTATTATTTTTTACTTCTACAATAATCACAGGCGTGTGATAAATAATCACTGCGCTGGCAAGTCACTTTCCCTACAAAAACCTGGCATTTAAACGCAACTATTCATCTTTCATGGCGCCTGGTACGGCTGGCAAGAAATGGAAATCAAGATGATCGCAAGACACGGCTATACCCACATGTCGTTTACTACATGGCTTGCACTCAGCTTGTTTGCCGTTCTGGTGGTTACTTTTATTCTTTATATCCGCGCTGAAAAACAGGTAGACCATGCCAATGGTTTACGTCATCAATCCCTGCTGCTTACCAATGAATTGCGACAGACATCTGATGACCTGACGCATATGGCACGCAGCTATGTAGCAACCGGCGACCCCATTTACCAACAATTATTCCACCATATTATCGGTGTCAGGGACGGCCAACTCCCGCGCCCTACCGTCTACCATGAAAGCTATTGGGAACTGGCTTTTGCCCATAAACAGCCACCTTCTGCCTCTGGACCACGTATTTCGCTGGTAGACCTTATGCGCAAAACCGGCTTCAGCGAGCAAGAGCTGCATATCCTAACCGATGTCATCACAAAGTCAGACAAACTCGCCGCCATTGAGCTTGGAGCCATGGCGCTGATAAAACCGGAAGGCACTCCGGATACACAACGGCGCGATGCATTATCCATGGTGTTTGGTAAAAACTACAACAGCGCCAAAGCCGACATTGTAAAACCCTTAAATGATTTTTACCGGCTTATTGACCAACGCACCCTGAATGTAGTGATCCAGTCAGAACATAGGGCCACGCTTTTGCGCTCCATTCTGATCGGGTTTGGCTTAAGCCTGGTTTTTATGTTGTGGCGAATCAGCCGCACCTTACGTGCAACCCTGGGCGGTTCGGTACATGAAGTTTACAACCAGATTACCCACATAGGTAAAGGTGATTTTTCAGCGCCTGTACTGATCGGAGACGGAAAGCAAAACACCATCCTGGGATGGCTGGTTGAAACCCAAAAAAACCTGCACAACATGCGGTTAGAACGTTCACGGGCCGAAGGTGAAAAAGAGCAAAGTGATGCACGCTATCGCAAACTGTTTGAATCGGCGAGCGTAGGCATAGTGATTTTTGTGGCCGACCCAGGCAAAACACTCATCGATAGCAACGAACATTTCTGCAACATGCTCGGTTATAGCCTGGACGAAATCCGCACCCTCTATCCCACAGATGTAGTTGCCAGAGCCCAGGCGGAAGAAGTTGCGCCTGCCATTGAAACTATTGAAACCAACAACACCCTGTTTCGTGAATGGCTGCTCAAGCGCAAAGACGGTTCTGTATTTGCCGCTGAAGTACTTTCCACCAATATGCCCGACGGCACTATGATTTCAATTGTGCGCGATATTACCGCACGCAAACAGGCACAAGAACGTCTGCTGCGCAGTGAAGAAAACCTTGCGATCACCTTGCAATCCATTGGCGACGCCGTCATCGCCACCGATGCCCAGGGATACATCAGCCGCATGAATCCCATTGCCGAACGTATGACCGGCTGGCCGCTGGCTGAAGCTACCGGACAACCCCTGGAGAGGGTTTTCAGGATTATCAATGCGTGCAACCGTGAACCCCGCAGCAACCCGGTTGACTTGGTTATGAGGAGTGGCCAGGTGGTCAGCCTCGCCAGCCAGACCATGCTGATTGCGCGGGATAATACCGAATATCATATTTCGGACAGCGCGGCGCCGATTCGCGATAGCGCCGGTAACGTTGTAGGTGTGGTGCTGGTCTTCAGCGATGTCAGCGAGCGCTATCACTCTGAAGCTGCCTTGCGGAATGCCAATGAGCGCATCCGCCGCACGTTTAAACTTATACCTGACCCGGTGACGCTCCAAACCGCAGACGGGATTCTGGTCGATTGCAGCGACGCCTTTTGCGATATAACCGGTTTTAGCCGCGAAGAAATCATTAACCACAACACCCTCGAGCTGGGATTGTGGGTCGATCCCGATGCGCGCGACCGGATGCGCGACGAGCTGCTGGAGAAAGGACAGATCGACAATTTTGAATTTCAAATGCGTTGCCGCAACCATGATATACGCACCATGCAAATGTCAGCTCGCTTTTTAACAGAAGAAGCTGAACCCATCTTGCTGTCGGTGGCCCACGACATTACCGAGCGTAAACAGGCCGAAGAAACCGTGCGGCACAACGAACGTTTTATCGCTACCCTCGCCCACAATATTCCAGGAATGGTGTCACACTGGACCCGGGATTTACATTGCAACTTTGCCAATAAAGGCTATCTCCAATGGTTTGGTAAAACCGCCGAAGAAATGTGTGAAGCCAAACCGGAAGATATTGTTGGCGAAGAACTGTTTAATTTGAACCTGCCGTTTATGCAGGCAGCACTGGACGGTGTAGCACAAAGTGTAGAACGGCTCATGCCACGTCCCGATGGCCGCAATGCCCATGTCTGGGTCCAGTACATCCCCGACCGCGAAGGCGAGCAAATAGAAGGCATATTTGTTGTGGTAACTGACATTACCGAACGCAAACAGGCCGAGCTGGCCTTGCAGGAATCTGCGCAGCACACCCAGGCTATACTGGACAACATGTTCGATGGGGTTATTACCCTTAACACCGAGGGAATTATCGAATCCATTAACAAAGCCGCATGTTCCATTTTCGGTTACAGCCAGGAAGACGTGCTCGGGCATAATGCCACCTTGTTAATGCCTGCGGATTACAAAAGCCAGTATGAATTTTATTTACGCGACCAGGATAAGGATGAGCACCTGATCAACAGCTTGCGCGAGGTAGAGGGCCTGCGTAAGAACGGTGAAGTTTTTCCTATCAGCCTGTCAATATCCAAAGTCCTGCGCGATGAACGTATTACCTATGTAGGCGTGATCCGCGACATCAGCCAACAGCGCCAGGATGAAGAAGCAATTTATCGCCTGGCCTTTTATGATCCGCTCACCAACCTGCCCAACCGTCGACTTCTGTTTGACCGCCTGCAACAGGCCATGCTCACCTCCAGCCGCACTGACCAGCATGGTGCGCTGATGTTCCTGGACCTGGATTATTTCAAACAACTCAACGACAGCCTTGGACACGACCTTGGCGACATACTTTTGCAGCAGGTTGCAGCGCGCCTGCAAGCCTGTGTGCGTGAGGGCGATAGTGTTGCACGTATGGGCGGCGATGAGTTTGTCATGTTGATTGAAGCCCTCAGTCCCTATCCTAACGAAGCCGCCTCGCAAGCCGAAATGATTGCCCATAAAGTGCTTAATGCCCTGGCTAAACCCTATGCCTTGCGCGAACACAGCTACGTCATTACGCCCAGTATCGGCATAGTCTTGTTTTTGCATCAAACCGATTCTATGGAGGAGCTGCTTAAAAAAGCCGATGTCGCCATGTACCAGGCGAAAACTGCGGGCCGTAATAATGCGCGCTTTTTTGATCCCACCATGCAAGCAGCGGTTGCCGTACGTATTGAACTGGAAAAAAGCCTGCGGATGGCACTGGAGCGCAAAGAGTTTTTGTTGCATTACCAATTGCAGTTGGACAGTAAGGGAAAACCGATTGGCGTAGAGGCACTGGCGCGCTGGAGCCACTCCGAACACGGCCTCATTTCTCCCGCTGCATTTATTCCCCTGGCTGAAGAAACGGGCATGATCCTGCCCCTGGGACAATGGGTCCTGGAAACCGCTTGTGCGCAATTGGTCGAGTGGGCCAAAAAACCGGAAACGGCCAAGTGGACTATGGCCGTGAACGTGAGTATTTCACAATTTTCCCTGCCCGACTTTGTTGGCAATGTCACCAAAGCCTTGCAAAAAACCGGTGCCGATCCGCGCCTGCTGAAGCTCGAACTCACTGAAAGTATGTTGGCCAAAGATGTAGACGAAGTCATTATTAAAATGTTTGAAATCAAAGCGCTGGGTGTTAGTTTTTCACTGGATGATTTCGGTACGGGTTACTCATCACTGTCTTACCTTAAACGCTTACCGCTCGATCAACTTAAAATTGACCAATCTTTTGTTCGCGATCTGCTCAGCGATGCAAACGACGCCGCCATTGCACGTACTGTTATTGCGCTGGGACACAGCCTGGGTTTAAAGGTGATTGCTGAAGGTGTGGAGACGGCCGAGCAGCGCGATGCACTCGCTCGCATGGGTTGTGATGCCTACCAGGGTTATTATTTTGCGCGACCCGTAACGGCAGATAATTTAGCCAAGGCGGTGCAAAATATCCCCGGTTAAAAACCGGTATTTGGTTAGACTCCGACTGCGGCAATAAAATTATCTTTTGCAGGGAAGCGCCATCCTTGCGTAGCGGAATAACCTACTTTCAGTAAAACCTGAAAGGAATTAATAAAGCTGGACGCATTGAATACGCCATTGGCATAAATCCTTACGCTCCTAACCAAATCAAGCTCGCCATACGCCCCGTCACTTTATCGCGACGATAGGAATAAAAATCATCCGCCTGTGCATAGGTGCAATAGTTGCCGCCGTAGATGGCTTTAATGCCGAGTGAATTAAGTTCTGCGCGCGCCAGCGCGTATATATCGGCATAAAAATGCAGCGGACGTTGTGCCGACATAAAAGCATTAGAGATGGCATCCGCATGGGCAGGACTGCGGGCAGATTTAAAAAATGCTTCCAGCACATCCACCCCCACTTCAAAATGCGGTTGTGAAATGGCAGGCCCCAGGTATGCCATCATCTGTCCGGGTGCACAGGTAAAGTGCTGAAGCGCTTTACCACAAATTCCCTTGGCAAGGCTGCGCCATCCGCAATGCAATGCAGCTACTTGTGTGCCTTGTTTATCGCACAAAAAGATGGGCAGGCAATCTGCTGTCATCACCACGCAGGCTTGCCCGGTTTCTGAAGAATAACTGCCGTCGGCAGTGCGCACCAAACCATCGCCTTTCGCGACAACCAGTTTTACACCGTGAATCTGTTCGAGCCATTGCGGTGTTTTGGTTAAACCCAATTGTTCGCACAAAGCGCGGCGATTTTTTCCAACCGCTGACGCATCATCACCTACATGTAACCCGACGTTATTACTGTCATAGGGCGCACGGCTGATACCGCCAGCACGGGTTGTGATACAGGTCTTTACATGTGCCGGAGCAGGCCAGTCGGGAATGATGTGATTTGTCACTCTTTCGGCTCGTGCTCATAGCCGCGCTTCAACGCATCCAACAGATTTCTAAAATCTTCAGGAATTGGCGCAGTCCATTCGGTATATTCACCCGTACCAGGATGCTCCAAACCAAGCTTGGCTGCATGCAACGCCTGACGTGGGAAAGCTTTCAGCGTTTCAATTAAATGCTGGTTGGCACCTTTGGGAATTTTAAAACTCTTGCCATAGGTTTTATCACCCACCAGGGCAAAGCCAATATGCGCCATATGGACGCGAATCTGGTGGGTGCGCCCGGTTTCCAGTTTGACCTTAATATGCGTGTGATGCGGAAAACGTGTGGCAACTCGATAGTGGGTCACAGCGCGCTTGCCGCCCTGGCTCAGTACCGCCATCAGCTTGCGATGGATGGGATGGCGCCCCATAGGTGCGTTGACAGTCCCGCCGCCGGTCATAGCACCTACGGCTACCGCTTCGTATTCGCGACTTACAGTGCGGTCTGCCAGCTGCGCCACCAGGTCGGTGTGTGCCTCCAGGGTTTTGGCCACTACCATCAAGCCGGTCGTCTCTTTATCCAGGCGGTGCACAATGCCGGCACGAGGCAGGTTGATCAGTCCCGGGATGTGGTTTAACAATGCGTTTACCAACGTACCGGTATAGTTGCCGGCTGCCGGATGCACCACTAAACCGGCCTGCTTGTTGATAATCAATAAGTCATCATCTTCATGCACAATATCCAGTGTAATTTCTTCCGGCTGCCAGTCGCCCTGGGCTTCCAGCTCGGCATTCAGTTCCAGGGTTTCTCCCCCGATTAACTTATCTTTCGGCTTACCGACAACGCCGTTAACTTTGAGGTGGCCCTCTTTAATCCAGCTTTGCAGGCGCGAGCGCGAAAAATCAGGGAACAACTCCGATGCAGCCTGGTCGAAGCGCAGGCCGTTCATGCTGAACGGGACTTGCGCGGTAATTTCAAAAACATCTTTCATTTACAGGTAAAACCTCAGTTTGAAGACCAAAGCCACTTTGGTATCGGCTGGCTCTGTGTTTAAATACGCGGCCTTACATAGTTCGTAAAGTGTAATTCCGACGATAAAATTTCTGTCACATATACTATTTGAGTTAATTTTTTATGCTTAAGCGATTCCTGTCCCTGGTTCTTATTGGCTCACTTGCACTGCTTACCGCTTGTTCCTCCAGCACCAAGAAGGAGGAAAAGTTCGTCAGCGAAGCCGATCTCTATAATGCTGCCGAAGAACAGCTGGAGCATGAACAGTGGGAAGTTGCCATTAAAAACCTGCAAAAGCTGGAAGAGAACTTTCCCTTCGGCGCCTATGCCGAGCAAGGCCAGCTTGAGCTGATCTACGCTTATTACAGCTACAGCAAACCCGATGAAGCCATTGCCACTGCCAACCGCTTTATTCGCCTGCATCCGCAACACCGCAATGTAGACTATGCCTATTACATGATGGGCTTAAGCTCATTCACCAAAGATAAAGGCATGTTTGAACGTGTGATGCCGACCGATATGACGAAGCGTGATCCGGGTGCGGCCCGCGAATCCCTCGCCAATTTTACCCAATTGCTTAACCGCTTCCCTGACAGCCCTTACGCAGCCGATGCCAAAAAGCGTATGTTGTATCTGCGAAATGCTCTGGCGCGCTATGAGATTCACGTTGCAAACTACTACTTCAAGCGCCAAGCCTATGTAGCAGCCGTGAGCCGTGGCCGTTTTGTGATTGAAAACTACCCACAATCACCTGCTACTCCTGACGCACTGGCCGTTATGGTACAGGGTTATCACTGGCTCGGCATGCAAGATCGTTCAAATGAAATAGTGGAAGTTTTGCGCACCAACTATCCCAACTACCCTGCCTTCGATAAAAAAGGCAATTTTGATTACGATTTCGCCAAGCGTAACGATGACGGCAACCTGTTCGGCACACTTACGCTGGGCTTCTTTACCAAGCAAGATACCATCGGCTTTGACACCCGGGCACTTTATGACGCCGAGTACCAAAAGGCACCGCGTGTAGCCAAGTAAGTACAAAGTAGATTGCTTAAAAAAGCGGGTTTATCCCGCTTTTTTTGTGGCTGCGATTTCTGTTCAAGCCTATTCTCCCATCTTCCACCCGGACGTAATCGGGTATCTACGGTCTCGCCCAAAGCCGCGCTGGCTGATCCGGATTCCCACCGGTGCCTGGCGACGCTTGTATTCATTCACGTCCACCAAACGTACTACACGCTCAACCTGGTCACGTTCAAAACCTTGGGCAATAATCGCTTCTGCACTGAAGTCCTGCTCTACATAAAGCGCAAGAATCCGGTCGAGAATGTCGTAGGGTGGCAAACTGTCTTCGTCTTTTTGGTCCGGTGCCAGTTCGGCCGATGGTGGGCGGGTAATTACCGTGGTGGGGATAACCTCACCCAGGGTATTGCGGTATTTTGCAAGCGCAAAGACGAGGGTCTTGGGCACGTCTTTCAAGGCATCAAAACCGCCTGCCATGTCGCCATAGAGTGTTGAATAGCCTACCGCCATTTCGCTTTTGTTACCGGTAGTCAGTACCAGATAACCCTTCTTGTTGGAGATGGCCATTAAAAGCACACCGCGACAGCGCGCTTGCAGGTTCTCCTCCGTAGTATCGCGTTTGGCGCCCGCAAATTCTTCGCTCAGCTGCGCCATAAAAGCTTCGTACATAGGCTCGATACTGATAGAGCTGTAGCGTACGCCCATGCGGCGCGCCTGTTCAGCGGCATCGTTTTTGCTGAGGTCGGAGGTGTAGCGAAAAGGCATCATCACGGCTTCAACCCGCTCTGCGCCCAAGGCATCCACCGCCATGGCCAGGGTCAAAGCGGAATCTATACCGCCCGATAACCCCAGCACCACACCTTTAAAGCGATTTTTATTGACGTAATCGCGCATACCCAACACCAATGCCCGGTAAACCGCTTCATGCCGCTGGGGAATTGGACTGAGGGTTTGAGCCGGGACCCGCAGCTGCTGCGCATCCCATTGAAGTTGGGCACTAAAGAAACCCTCCTCATAAGCAGGGGCGCGGAATTGGGTAAGTCCACTGGCGTCCACAATGACCGAGCCACCATCAAATACCAGTTCATCCTGCCCGCCAACCAGGTTCACATACACTACCGGCATAGTGCCCTCTTGCGCACGCGCCGCTACCATTGCTTCGCGTTCAGCTTGCTTGCCCTGGTGATAGGGTGATGCATTTAAATTCAGCATCAGTTGCGCTCCCGCCGCTTTGGCCTGCGCCATAGGCGCCGGATGCCAGATATCCTCACAGATTGTCACGGCCGTGGGGATACCTTTCAAATCAAACACACAGGGGGAATTACCGGCGGCAAAGTAGCGCTTCTCATCAAACACCTGGTAATTCGGCAGGCACTGTTTGGCGTATTCCGCTACCAGTTTGCCGGATGAAATGACTCCCGCCATATTAAACAGCTGATTGTTAACACGCTTGGGATAACCAACCACCACAACCAGCGGCAGGTTCGCAGCAATAATGTCTGCCAGGGCACGTTCTATACGTAAATCCAGACTGAGACGCAGCAACAAATCTTCAGGCGGATAGCCGGTTAAACTTAACTCTGGAAAAATCACTACATCAGCGCCCTGCTCCACGGCAGCTTGCGCAAACTGGATAACGTTTTGGGTATTACCGGGAATATCGCCAACGTAAGTGTTCAATTGTGCCAAAACGACGGTCAGTGAAGACATGACGAAAAATCTCAAGGTATTTACGAAAAAAGTAAAAATTAAGGCGGCACTGTGAAACAGATAACCAAGAATACCGAAAACCAGCGTAAACTAACCCACCTTATTGCAATCTTAAATAGATTCTAAGGCGCGCAGGCTGAAAGTCTCCGGGTGCTTCCGAACAAAGATTGCCAGAGGCCTTGCGCCGCCAGGATGTAGACTACCCGCAACATGTACCATCCTTAAGGGAAAGCGCAAAAAAGGAGCGCATTGTCGGCTAAACCGCCCTCATAAGCAAAGGTAAATCAAGATAACCAACTTCTTGCCTCACCAGGCTTATCTGCCTGCCATGCACAGCAATTGCTGCGCAGCCTGGCAAGAAATAACCGGTGAATACCGACACACATGCTGAAAACTCTTTAAGAACTATCCAAGAATTATTAAAAGACCATGAAAGTACTTACACCTATTTCTGCCAATTACAACCCGTTTGACTTATTGCGGGTATATACCTTTTACCGCACTCTGCTTGGTGTGGTTTTACTGATCATGTTCACCGGACAGCTCACACCCAAAGTCCTCGGCATGGACAATCCCCAGCTGTTCTTGTATGCCGTAGTTGGTTACACCCTGTTCAATATCAGTACCCTGCTGTTGCTATGGCGCGTACGTTTTTTACCATCGCAAAAATACCTGTTCGGTTTATTCCTGATTGAAACAGGTACGATTGTTGTCTTGATGCACAGCAGCGGTGGTGCCTCTAACGCCCTGGGATATTTACTGCTGGTCGCCGCCGCAGCGGGCGGCATGTTATTGCGTGGCCAAGTGGCTTTTTTCCTCGCGGCGCTAGCAAGCATTGCCGTTATTTCGGAAACCGTCTATCGCGGACTGACAGATACCCTGCCCAACAATTCCAACGCATTTTTCTCGGCGGGGATTTTGGGTGCATTGATGTTTATCAGTGTCATTATTTTCCAATACCTCACCAAGAAAATTCTAACCAGCAACGAAGAAGCGCTTTCGCAAGCCAGCCATGCAGCACATATCCAAAAACTGGCGCAGCAAATTGTGGAACGTATGCGCACCGGCATCATGGTGCTGGATAAAGAAAACAACATCACCATGTTCAACAACGCCGCCTCCAAACTCCTGGGATTAGGCAGCAACCATTCACCGCAATTGAGCGGCTCCCCGGAATTGAAGGAAAAGGTAGAACATTGGCAGCGAACGCAAAAAAATCCCACGCCCATTTTGCATAATGACGGTGAAACCAGCGATGAAGTGAAAGTTAATTTCGCCAAGCTCGATCAGGACCAAAATACACATACCCTGATTTTCCTGGAAGATAACCGTGCCATCAACCAACAGGCACAACAACTAAAACTCGCCTCGTTAGGGCGCCTGACCGCAAGCATTGCCCATGAAATCCGCAACCCGCTTGCCGCGATCAGCCACGCCAGCCAACTGTTGTCTGAAGACAGCAAATTACCCGCCAGTGACAAACGCCTGGTAGAAATTATTGGTTCACACACCAAACGTGTTAATCAGATTATCGAAAATATCTTACAGTTATCGCGCCGCCGCATTTCAAACCCGCAAACTATTCGCCTGGACGAATGGCTGCCTAAATTTATTAATGATTATTCCACCAGCAAAAGCAGTACAGACAAACCCTTTATCGATTGTATTGCTGCCGATCCTATCCAGGCAAAATTCGACATTGGCCAATTACAACAAGTCTTAACCAACCTGTGTGACAATGGTTTGCGCTATAGCCACCCACCACCGGGCTGCCCGCACCTGGTACTGGAAGCCGGGATTGACATTAATACCCAACAACCGTTCGTTAAAATTATTGATTTTGGTGAAGGCATCAGTAAAGAAAATCTCTTACATTTATTTGAACCATTCTTCACCACAGAAAATACTGGTTCCGGCTTGGGGCTTTATATTTGCAAAGAATTATGTGAAAGCAACCAGGCATTGATTTCTTATGAACATACCCATGAGGGTTTGAGTTGTTTTCATATCCATTTGGCGCACCCGGATAAAAGCCTGTAATTCCTACACCGTTGCAAGTTAAGGCTCGGATGTGAAATCGGGATTTATCAAAAACGACAATATTTTAACCGTTGAAGGAGAAACATCATGCGACTTACCAGCGCCGGGATTGCCTTGCGTTTTCTGTTCTCGATATTGCTCGTACTGCTCAGCTACAACCCCAGCGGTTATTCGTATTTTCATTGGGCACACCAAAACCTCCATAGCCTTACACCCTATATCGCAATTGCGGGGTTGGTGCTTATTATCGGGTGGGCAATTTATCTCAAGGCGACATTGAACTCACTGGGAATGATCGGCATTTTATTGGCCAGTGCATTCCTCGGTTGCCTGATCTGGCTGTTTATTTATTGGAAAATACTCGATATACACAACCGGTCTGCGATTGCATGGGTTGTTGAAATTTTATTAGCGTTACTACTCGCAGTTGGTATGTGCTGGTCACACATTACCCTGCGCTGGTCGGGGCAGGTTGATGTAGATGAGATTGATGGATAAATAATATACCCACTCTGAATACAAGCTTGAATAAAAGCCGGATTAAGCGCACGGAAAACTACCGCAATGGCAAACCTTATCAACCCGATTACACTCTATCCGGTAAATTTGATCCATATTGCCTATCTTTCTATTGCACTCTTTAGTTTGATATTAATTGGCCATAAATCGCATCTCAGCAGTCTGCGTAATGTTTTATGGCTGGTTGTGTTGTTATTACTTTTTAATGTACTTGAAGAAACTGGTTTTTCTTCTAAAGCCTATCTGGTTACCCCGGTTTTTACCTTGGGGTTTGGTCCTGCCCTTTATTGGTTTTGTCGGCAGCTCGTGTATGGCGAAACACCTCGCAACAAACAGATTCTGTTTCATTTGGCACCCATGTTACTGGCTTTACCGTTTACTTCCTGGCCGCAAATCATTATTGCGCTGGGCAGTTTGAGCCAGCTTATCTATTTATCGCTTGCGATAGGTTTAATTAAGCGTTATCACAAAGTCACTGTTCAGGCGTGTTCGGATGCACAAGATATTTCCATTCACTGGATGACACGATTATTCATTGCACTCCTGTTTATGATGGTACAAGACTTGATTCGGCTTAACCTGCAACCCGTGGTGGCAGTCGAATACTTACGACTTTGGTATTTTTTGAATACCTGCATTTACACAGGACTTATAGGGTGTTTGGTCATCATGGCCATTCGACAGCCCCACATCTTTACCCGATTCAGCCAGCTTGAATTCCTTGCAGAAACACCAACACCCCAAGTAACCAATATAGATCCGACAGCCAAGTCTTTATTTCAAGAAATTGATAGCATTATTCGTGCAGATAAGCTTTACCAGCAACCCAGGCTTAGCCTTCACGACCTGGCCACTGCAACAGGCCTCCAGGAAAAAACCTTATCATGGATAATTAATGAAGGTGCGCAAAAGAATTTTTCTGAATACATCAACCATTTAAGGGTTGAAGCTGCCTGTGCACTGTTAGCCCGGGGACAATTCAGCTCGTTACTTGACCTTGCCTATAGCGTAGGCTTCAGCTCAAAATCAACGTTTAATGCGGCTTTCAAAAAACAAACAAAGCTGACTCCCAGCCAGTTTTGTAAAACTATCGAGGCACAGCCTGCCCTCCAGGGTGCAGAATCATGATTCGGGACGAAAACTGCCGCTAAAAGCACTGAAAATTGCGCTTCCATACAATTACAGGAGCGCACAATGAAACCACTTCATACCCGGCTGACAATTGCGCTTTGCAGTGCGATTCTCAGCCTTACCTTAATCCCCGCTATAACTTATTCGCAAACCAATAAAACCGATCTATTAAATACCCAACAAGCCGAGCAATGGCGTCACGATATTGATGTTATGAAACGAAAGCTTGAACAACGCCATATTCATCTCTATCACCACATAAACGCCGACCTTTTTAACAAGGAATTAATTCGTATTAAACAACAATTACCGACACTGACCGAAACCGGCCTGAGTGTTGAGTTGATGCGACTTATTAAGCAAGTGGGCGACGGGCACACCCAGTTTGCCTACTGGGGTGGAGAACATCATCGCTACCCTTTGGAGTTGCGTGTGTTTGGCAATGAACTTCGCGTAATTGGCATAGAACAACAGCACGAGGATGTGCTTGGTGCAACCCTCACAGCCATTGAAGATACGCCAATAGCGCAGCTGCTTCCGCTAATTAACCCAATACTCCAAGGTGTTGAAAACATTTATTCCCAAAGGCAGCGACTGGTTGAAACCATTAACGTAGCAGAAGTAATACACGGATTAAAAATCAGTAAAAGCCTGGAGCAAACAAGGTTCACCTTTAAACTAGCTGATGGTAAATCAGTCAATATCAAGCTGGACAGCTTAACATCAGCGCAATTTCATAACCATGTCATGGCCTCTCTCAAACTGGATAAACCAACAGGTTTTACAAAGCACAAACTCTCGACCAAGAATATAGATGTATTTCTCAGTAAGTATGACCCTGTAGTTTATCTCGATTTTCATCATTACCCGATACTTTCAGAAATATCGGATTTTTCAGAGGGCCTGATTAAGCTTTTACGCGAGAAAAAAACGCGCAATGTCATTATTGATTTACGCAACAACGGCGGCGGTGATTTTTTCATTGGCCTACATCTCGCGTGGGCATTGATCATGGTTGACAACCTGAATTGGCGAGATGGCATCTATGTCTTGATAGGGAGAAAAACTTTCTCTGCCGCCATGAGCAATGCTGCACAATACCGGCAATTACTGAATGCCACCCTGGTGGGAGAACCTACGGGAGCAAATCCTGTTGGCTATCAGGATGCAGATACATTTTCATTACCCAACTCCGGCTGGAAAGTGATGTATTCAAAACGACTCTACCGCTTTCAAGATAAGCCTGGCACAAGCGTAGAACCCGATATAAATATTCCTATGGACTGGAATAACTACAAGTCCGGTGGGGACAATCAACTCAACTGGATATTAAATAATATTAAGCAATCACTATAGCACCAAGGCTCTCATAAACTGCCAATCTTGATCAGGAACCAGCAATGAGAAAATAATCTTTATTTTCTCATTGCTGGTTCTCGCTAACAGGCACATTGATGAAAAAAGGCACATAGCTTTATAATTAAATACGCTGTTCCTTGCTATATCCAACAGTATAAGGGCGCGCTTGTAAAATAATTATACGCCCGTCCTGCATTACCAAAAATTCAACATCCACTGCATTGGCACGATTGCCCCATGGACGCATAAAATGTTTATGCAAACGCACGACTTGCGTGCTTAAGCCAGTCAGTAATGACTTATCCAGAATTGTTTTTCCTTCAGGCATACGCGAACTTTTCGATAAAAGTTCAGCATCAACGTGTTTTGTAAAGGTATATACCAGATGCTGCTCTGGAATTTCATTACCTGCCGCACCAGTAACGCTACCGTCACTGGCCTGGACATTTATCAATACCCCCGGGCGAAATTCCGCAAAAGGGTTTGCGCTAATGGCAACACCATTAGCCCTCGCCCCGTCCACATAAGGCTGAACCAAAACCGCCATTGCAACAGCAGTGTGATCTACACCGTACCAGGTGCGCTCTTCAAATGCCGCCTGTAACCATACACTTGCCCATACTTTGCGCAACGCATCCGTTATATCTGCATCAGCGGCATTGGCTTGCAGTTTTATCGAACGATATAAGCCGGCACCATTAAAACCGGCAAAGTCTTCGGCATTGTGGATAGATTGAGAAGCGATATTTTTATTTAATGCGTAAGCATTAAACACCACAAGCTGTAGTAAGCAAGCAATAACACAAGATAAAACCCGAAGTTTATTCATAGATTTAACTATATTTATAATTTCATCGCGCAAAAAAATTTCCTTACTTTTTGTTATGGAGCTCCCAAGTTTCCAATTTCTTTTTCTCGGACTTTTTCAGCAATACATAAGTCGCGCCGACCCAGCCGTGGTGTTTTTGCGCTGAGTGGAAGGCGAGTACCTGCTCGAATTGCGGTAACCAATGGTTCAAACAACTTTTTAATTGCGCAGGTAAACTCCTGCCTTCGCCTTTACCGTGGGTGATGAGTGCGCAGCGGATATCGTGGTTCATACAATCTTTAATAAATTGATAAACCGCGTTGCGCGCCTGATCAATCGTCATGTGGTGTAAATCCAGGCGCGCGTCAATCTGATATTTACCCAAACGCAAATTACGGTAAACACCGGTTTGCACGCCATCACGCTTAAACTCGATAACGGCCAGCGGATCAACCGGTTCAATATATTCACCAGAGAGGAAATTTTTATCTTTTTGCAGCTCTTCAGTGGCTGCCTGACGGCGCTTGTCAGCATTGAGCTTATCTTGATGCTGCTGAACCAGATCAATTTTGGCCTCAACCTTAATCGGTTTGACGCCTTTCATTTGCTGAAGGAAAAAATCGTCGTCTGTGGTCATGGTATTAAGTGTACAAGGAAAAAGAAGATGACCATTATATTTAATAATCGCAATCTTTGGTAAAGACTTGCCTAAATATTCCGATTACTCAGCTTTATCCATGCGAGCTGCAATATTCCACACATGCCCGGAGGGATCTATGATTCGCCCTACCCGATCACCCCAGAATTGGTCTTCGGCAGGCAGAAGTACCCTGGCGCCATGCACAACTGCACGATCAATAATATCGTCAACATTTTCATCATAAAGATAGGTAACAACCGGAGAACTGCCATCTGCCTGCGGAGCGCGGCTTGCAAGGTGCGGGGTTTCATTGTGCACCATGATCATGTGTTCATGAATCATCAAGGTGGCGTGTATGACATGTCCATTTTCTGAAGTGCGTCGCGAAAGTTCTATTGCACCAAAGACATTCCGGCAAAAATTAAGCTCTGCTTCTGCATCGCGGCAGACCAGCATAGGGATTATCATTTTCGGTTTCATGGTAGTACTCCATTTGGACTGAGGAACCTCTGAAAAATTACCTGCGTTACCCTATCGCCTACATGCCTGCAGGTGTCCGCTTTTTCCTTGCACTGGCTGCCTCGCTGATATTTTCCAGAGATTCCTTAAATAAGTTAGGACTTGTTAGTATTTAAAAATTTTCACGACGGCTGTCAAACAATCACCTTAAACATACGCGTTACATTGCCTACACGTAAACCGTCTTCACGTGCAAGGAGATAACGCTTGTTAAGATAATCAGGACTGATATCATCAATTTTCCTAAAGCCTGAATCTGCCAGTTTTTGGGCCAACTGTTGTGGATCAAAAAAACTTTTTAAAGGCTCTCCACCAGCAGCCAAATGGGCAGAGAGTATATTGAGCACTTTATTTTCCATAGGGTTAAGATTAGTGGGATGGACAATATAATCAAAGATAAGGATTGAGCCGGGAGTGCACTCGCCGACAAATTGCAAGGTTTGTTCAATGGCTGTCATATCTATATAAGGCACCACGCCCAACCATGAAAAGAAGGCTTTTTGGTTTTTATCAAAACCCGCTGCAATTAAACTTTTTTCCAACTCATCTTTTTCAAAATTACAGGCAACATAGGCAAGTGTGGCTGGCGGTGAAACCGCCAATGCTTCGACACGAACTTTTTTCATGGATTGTGTTGTTGGCAGATCAACTTCAAATATGCGCTCATCAAGATTTTTATTGCGATAAGCGTAAGTATCCAAACCCGCTCCCAGGATCACGTATTGATGTATTTGGCCCTGTACGTGTTTGCGTTCATCTTCCGCAAACCGACTGCGTACCGCAATGGCAATACGCATAGCAGAGCTGAGTGGATCTTTGTGTATTTCCAGTTTATCGATCACGTCTGTTTTTGCATCACCCAAAATTGGCAGGGCAATCGGATCAACAAATACAGGCGGCTGCTCAAGTAGTTGATGGGCAGCCCGCCAAACAGCAACGGCCTGGCTGCTGGGTTTGGCACCTTTGATGTTATGGGCTGTACATAGTTGCTGTTGCAGGATATTGGATATGACATCGTACATAGAGGTTCCTGTTTCTTAGGGTGAATACAATCCAGCGATTGCTATCACCTTAAAACCTCACGTTACGGCAGGTGCAAGCGATTTTACAAAAAAACAGGTCAAGTGGCTTACAAGTGATCCATAGCCTGGCGAATAAACCTGAATAATGCCTGATCCAATCCGGTTCCCTGAATAAGTAGAGGTTCGCACGCGTAAGCTTTGCGTAATTTTTCAGCGATATCAGGATCACCGCCAGTCACCGAAGATTCAAATAAGGATTTCCATTGCATAGCGAGCAGCCGTACCGTTTCGCTTGCAGGGTCAGCACCAGCCTCCATTTGCAGGCGAATAGCCGCAATCAAAGGCGGCCAGGCTTCGCGATTTTTTTGGCGATACTTATCTAATAACTGCATTTGCTCCGGGGATAGATATTTAGCAAAAATCTCGCGATGTAAAGCTCCCATAATATCGCCGAGATATTCGGTCATTGCAGGGCTTATGCCACGCTGTATCTGCATTTCAACTTCATTCTGCGACATAGAATAAACCTTCAGTAAAAGGTTGGGATTGTTGCCGACCAAACGCTCCAGCATTTCTGTCCAGCGCACAACAAACTCTTTTGCCTGTCGAGTATCAGGCGAAACCTTTTGTTCCATCATTTCCTGAAGCTTTTTAACCATCTGCGGCCAATCATGCTCAAGCTCATGCTTGACAGCCATGGCGCAGTTGTTCAGTTCTTCAATGTCTTCTGCCGTTAAATATTTTTCGTAAACATTCATCAAAGCCAAGGTATCAAGCCAATTTTCTACATCCGGTGCATCACCAGATTGCAGGCTGCTTTGCAATCTGGTGATTTTGGTTTTGAGTTGCCTAGCCTGCTCCATTTCTTGATCAAGCCTGAAAACCTGTTGCGAGAGAATGTCGGGCAACTCTTGTGATCGCTCCCGGATAATATCGGAAATCTGCTGCAAGGATAAACCGAGTTGCTTGAGCGCCTGAATACGATACAACAGGGAAATATCACCAGTGTTATAGAGCCGATGGCCAGCGGGAGTACGCACTGAAGGCGAAAGCAAACCTATCTCATCATAATGGTGTAATGTACGCACACTTAGACAAACCTGCTTGGCCAATTGACCGACTTTTAATAACATCTGAATTTACATCCGGGTATTGCTGACAAACGCAATTTTGGAGCCGTCTGGCGACCAGCTTGGGACATTGATCGTACCTTGCCCGCCATACACATAAGCAATGATTTTGGCCTCACCACCTTCTATCGGCATCTCACGGATATAGACGTGGCGATAAAACGGATGCTCATTGGGATCTATATCAGTCATGTAAGACAGGAACACAATTTTTTTACCGTCCGGTGAAACATGGGGGAACCAATTATTGTGGTTATCAAAGGTCAACTGCTCCTGCTTGCTGCCGTCGGCTTGCATTTTCCATAATTGCATCAAACCTGTACGGTTGGAATTAAAATAAATTGTTTTACCATCAGGTGCATATTCCGCCCCGTCATCCAATGCAGGCGATGTCGTTAATTGCATTTCCTTTCTGGTTTTTAAATCTATCGTAAAAATATTAAAGGCATTATTGCGCTCGCCCGTGAAAATTAATTTTTTATTATCGGGAGAAAAACCATGCAAATAAGAATGGCCCGCGCCCGTTGCATTGATCTGGACAGGTTTATCACTGCCAGTAACTGGCAAGGTATAAAGTGTTGAGTTGTTATTATCTGCTGCTACATGGCTGCTGATGCCAATTTGCTTACCACCCCACGAAAGTACATGGTCATTATTATTGAATTTTGCAAATCCCGTATTCAGTACTGTCGATTTACCACTGGCAATATCAAAGTTATAGAGCAAACCTTTTGAATTATAAATTAAGGTCTTACCATCCGGTGTCCAGTTAGGAGCCTGAATTGAATCAGGCGAGCGATAAACAATGCGACTGATGCCCGTTTTTAAATCCAGGATTTCCAGGTTGCTGCCAATGTAATCTTTATAGGGTTTGAAATCTTTTGCCGCTGGAATAGTAATTCGCACATTGGAAAAAGTCGCTGTTTCAACCACATCGGAATTATGTGAACACACTGCCAAACCTACATACACCTTTTCGCCAAGCTTGACGTGGGATACTGAAGTCACCTGGAAAGGCTCGCCTTTTTTGGCAGCACTAAAAATATAAACATCACCACGGCGCTCCAACTGGATAACATCGGCTGCTTTAAGTTGCATCGGATATTGATCGGTATCGCCACCGGATTTTTCGCGGAATTGCAGCGATGTTAAACCATCACCATGAATAGCCGTATTAATATTGGGCGATGCAGTATCCAGGCTGGAACGCACGTTCCACCCGAGTTTGCGATGGGGATCAACACCTTTGCCTTCAAATGACACATGCGCACTCACAATAAAATCACCCGCTATCTGGCTGTATGCGTAATGTAGTTGGTCTTCTCCCACCCACATATTTTTGCCCGAAGCGCTGATTTCGTAGGTTTGTTTTTCAGCATCATAGATAACCGTACCGGGATGTTTGACTGCACCAATATCCACGTGGTTGGCAAACTGTCCTACAGGCTCTGCAAATGCCATGACCGAACTTATCGCCAGACTTGCCATACCGAATTTCACTGTTTTTATTTTCATACTGTCCCCTTGTGTTTGTAGAAGGTATTAGTTAGCATGCCTCTCGCTGAGATAAACATGGGTTAAGCACCTATTTCACATTCACAGCGAGTTTTCCTGTATGTAGATTATTATAAATATAAAAACATACATCTAAGGTTATCAAGATTCTAATATTTCTGAAAACGCATTAATAATTTATTACACTCTATATTCAGCAATATTTTTATACCAATAACATCACTACCAACCTATACTTTTATTTATTTTCAGCTGATTTAAGGATGAAAAAGCCTATGCCCTTTTCCCTACCAGTATCTTCCCGTTATTTCTTCAGTATTCTTGCCTGCCTGCTGCTTTTATTCAGCATTAACGCTTCTGCCCAACAGCCCTCGATAACTTCGGCCACTATAAAGGTAACTGCTCCCTTGGAAAATGGAGCGAAGGTCAGTTATGGCGGTAGTGATGTATGGATTGATTTTAGTGTTGAGACCGCTGGCAACGAAACTACAATTTTTCAATTATGGGAACAGTACAACAATGGGACCTGGGTTCTTATAAGGAGATTTGATGTTGGTTGGCAGATATCAGATTGGTTCCTTAAGCGCCCCAAGCCCGTCACTATAGGCACTTATAGATATAGGTTGTTGGTTAGTAGAGATGGATACGAATGGAGTACGCCTTTTGAAACAGACATGGTAACTATTCGTGCACCGCGAACAGCACCTACAGCAGCATTTAGCTATTTTCAAATAAACGATATATATGGATATCGCGCACAAGGCTACCTTGAAGAGCAACCGGACAAATATCTTTTCCATAAAGATAATGGTGTAATTAAGTTCACGTGGTCTCATATAGCCAATGATATAGCTTCCCGTACTGATCTGTATTACGAATTCTTGTCACGCAAAGCAGGTGACACCAACTGGAAAGTCGATACAGTAAATAGCAATATGGACAGCTTTCAATGGAATCCTTATCAGTCAGGATTGATTGGCTTAAACAACTTGGAAACTTATGAATTTGCTATTCGTGCTTGCAACCCCTACGGCTGTACGCCTAACCAGTTGTTTTCAAAGCCTGTACAACTGGATTTTCCAGATGTAGTCGAGATACCTCCTCCCAGTCAATATTTTCCAATTACGGGTGCTGATTTGTGGTTTGAAGTTTATGACGATGTAACAAAACATACTAATATTCAAAATTATTGTCTGGCTGATCCACTTACTCAAAAATGCAAAGCTTCAACTGGTCGAATAGTCGGTAGAGTAGACGGTGTCGTTTCTCCTGGGGCCCTTAGTCTTTATAACGGTACTGTTTTAACACAGCATGCTACGGGTACAGGAACTATTTATGTGGTAGATGCTGTAAAAGATTTACCTATAGGTGTTCATACCTTTGTATTAAAATCGGGTGCTGGTGCTGAGGGAGTCTTTATAAGAAAGCGCTTCTATGTGTACTTGCCCAATGAAGGTAGTATAAATGCGTTTCCTTGTACTATTAATGCAATGGATACCAGTTGTACCACTTCAATAACCTGGAATGTAAACGGCACTTACCCTAGCTGTTTGTTTCAAATAAACGGCTCCGTAAGAACAGAGCTGGCTTGTATTCTAGGTGGTAGCAATCAAACACAAAATATAATGGCAACTATAGGGGTGACGGCTTCTCAATTTGAAATTGTGGCTAAAGAACCAACCGCTGAGCGTGTTACGGCACAGCTAAATCTTGGTGCCAATTTTAAAGACGTAGTATTATCCGCTACACCTGATCGCTGTGATATTATTCGTCCTGCTACAAGTTGTTTGACACGCGTTAGTTGGAAAGCTTCTGCTGAATACACACCTTGCCTTTATCAAAATAATTTAAAACTAATTTGCTCTAATGAAAGCCAATTAGAAATTTCTGTTAGTGCACCTAATACACAATTCAAAATTCTTAATGGACCAAATCTTACTGATAAATTACTTGGCGCCTACACCGTAAAAGCCGTAAAACCTCCGACGGGTTCTCTCACCGTAGTCAGTGGCTCACAAAACCCTTGCATCCCTAACAACACTAATACTTGTACTGTTAACGTCACTTATTCGCATATTGGCGGCTACATGGGTGTAAGTCTTTATAAGGATGGTCAAGAGTGGGCATTTTTAGGAACCTCCGGAGAAACACCGCCCAACACCTATACAAAAGCCTTAACGGTCAATGCAGGTGGAACGACCTATAGCATGAAGGCTACGGTTGAAGGCCAACTTTATGACATCGCCACCTTAACACTGTACACCACCACTTATGCCAGCCAGGGTTATTCATTAACAGCAACCCCTAATGAATGCACTTATAACCCCATCACCGAAACAGGCTGCAAGCCGACGTTAACCTGGGCTTTTCCAGCAGCTGATGCATGTATATTTCAAGATAATAGGGTTATTTTTTGTCCTGATTCGACATTTCTCAATGGCTCAAGCCCTAACACATTACCGCTGGCTGCCGGCAATCGCCTCTATCAAATTCGCAAAGGCAATACTCCAACCGGAGCACTTGTGGCTCAAGTGGGTGTTCTGTCCAAGGAACAAACTATAGCGGATATCAAAGCGCAATCCGCAGGATGTTACAACGCTGGTTGTAAAATTGAATTGCGCATTTTCAGCAATTACCCAGGCAACGTCTGCCTTTACGATAACGGCGTCAAGGTTACGAGTTACTGCAATCTTAATCGGCAAAATTATATTTCAGATTATGTCGCTGCCCCGGGTATACATACACTTGAGTTAAAGCTTGAAGCCAATGGCCAGACCAGTGTGGTGGCAGAAACAACACTCGAGCTTCAATATACACCGGCTATTCCCGGTAACCTAACCGCAGTGCTTCATGGCAATACAATTAATGTCGACTGGTCAGCCTCCATTGGGGCGACCAGTTACCTCCTTGAGCGCAACGGCCAACCGATCCCCACCAATCCATTGTTATTCAATAGTTATAGCGACTCGACCCTGGTACCGGGCACGGCTTATACCTACCGGGTAAAGGCATGTGTGTTCAGTATGTGTTCCGGATGGGCAACAGCGGCTCCTGTCGTGCTTCCCATTCCAGCGGCATCGTTACCTATCACCATCCAGGCAGAAGACTATGCGTCTATGTTTGGTGTATTAACCCAAACAACAACGGACGTGGGCGGCGGACAAAATATTTATAATCTGGGTACAGGTGATTGGATGTCCTATTCCAATAAGCCAATCAATATACCCCTTACCGGCACTTATAAAGTGACCTATCGGGTAGCAACCTATAGCGGTAACTCGGTTCTGGTTTTAAAAGAGAACAACAGTGGCAATACGGTGCTCGATACCGTCACGCTTCCGAATACCGTTGGTTGGCAAACCTGGGTAGACGTTATCCGTCAGGTCAATCTCACCCAGGGTGTTCACAGCTTTACGTTATCGGCTACCTCAGGAAATATAAATGTAAACTGGTTCAAGATTGAAGCCCCTTCATCCAGTTCAAGTTCAAGCCAATCAAGTATATCGACGAGTGCTTCCAGTTCAAGCCCATCAAATACATCGACGAGTATGTCCAGCGCAAGCCAATCAAGCATTCCGCCATTTGATTTCAACACTCAGGCGCCTTCCGATTTTAAATATGATCTATCCAGCCTGAATATTCCAAATCTTGCGAATTTGACTCCTGTGGCTATCACGCAAGGCAGCACTAGCGTCAATAATGGTGCCTTAGGTTACAAAATTGCTATAGAGCCTCCTCCTGGTATTAACAATCATGTTCCTTCTTTAGCAATTACTTATAACAGTCGTGGAGGCAATGGGATTGCGGGGGTAGGTTGGAGTTTATCTGGCCTTTCGGCCATTTCGCGTTGTCCGCCTACTGTGGCGACTGATGATACAGGCGTAAGTGATCCCTACACGAATAAAGATGATCTATGTCTTGATGGTCAGCGCTTGGTGGTCAAGGGTCGTACTGATAACGTAACTATTTCAAGAACTTCTTATTGGGCATCAGGAACAACGTATGTTACTGAACAAGCTAATTTCACTGAAATTACGTCTCAGGGATATGGCGTCTTCCCGGGCGAACCCAATAGCTTTATTGCAAAAACAAAAGACGGAAAAACACTGTATTTTGGTGAGGCAAATCGTAATGCAAAAGTCTTCGCTGCGGATGACGCAAGCAAGGGTACAAAATCCTGGCACTTAACCCGCGTGAGTGATCGATACGGCAACGAATACTCTGTCTATTACAATTATGACACTGTTTCAGGAGAGCATTTACCTGGTCATATTGTTTATGCCCCGGGTGCCGCTATAGTCTTTAATTACGCTCAACGATTAGGACAAACCCCTTGGGGCTCTAAAGATGGAAAAAAATTCCGTCAACCTAGCCTATTAAAATCTGTCGATACTTATATCAATGTTACAAACTCTCAATACCCAACGAGTGGCACACCTGTAAGGCGATATGAGCTTGAATATAAACTCAGTCCTAGTACCGATCGGGATTTGGTTTCTAAAATTCAGGAATGCGGTTGGAATTCTTTCCAATGGAACTGTGCCAAGCCACTCGTTTTTAATTATGAACCGGGTAGTTTTACAGGCCAAGAAGTTCCGTCACCTATAACGACTTCTGGTGGGCCGTTATATGACTATTCCGAATTCGTAGATATAGATGGTGATGGATACAATGATGCCTTGTTGGGTAATGGTATTGCTTGGGGGCAGGCTGATGGTCGTTTCTTAGTCAGTGATTGGACAAAACCTTTTGATGACTACAGTTCAATATGGGATCTACAGATAGTGCCTATACGGACAGATGAGGGGATGGCAATCGTTGTTCGAAGAATAGACTCTGTGATTTTAGATCCCGCAAAGCCTTGGGATTATTCACCTAGTAGACAATCGATAAACATTATTCATTCTATCAATCGTACCAACCAAACCAAAGTTGTAACCAAACTCAACTTTTCTACTGGCGTCGATGACTCCTATAAAATAGGTGCTTTTATTATTGGGGACTTCGATTGTGATGGCCTTGATGATATGTACTACAGAGGTAAAGTCTACACCCAGGCTGAAAATGGTAAACCGTGGACTTGGCTTCTTGATAACAGTGGCACTTATGCCCAGAACGCCAGTGCCTATATGGCAAACACAGCGGGGCCTTGTTCAGTTAAAAAGCCTGTTCTTACAACTAATAACCGCAGTAAGGTTGATGGTACCTATACTGTGATCAATCCTTTGCTGGTAGATTTGAATGGTGATGGCAACAAAGAATTGATTTCGCATCAACCCACTACCTTAAAAAAGGTTTATCGGGTTGGTGGCGATGGTTTTACCCTGGAAGGGGAACAAGCATTATTAGGTTCCCCAGCGACAAACCTTCCTGATGGAAGCTGCTTTTCGGCAACCTATGATCTAGACGAAGACGGGCGGGAAGATATATTAGGTGTATCTCCAACTTCTGGTTTTTCTGCTTTCCTTGCTCGTGATAACGATGGCTTACAAGCATTCTTTTCTGCACCAATCAGCCTGAGTTATTTAGCAAATTACAGTAGTATCGTCGATTTTTGTTCTACCGATTCATCTCATATACGGCCGGAAAATATATTGGTTGGCGACATAAACGGTGATGGGCGACCAGACATTAAACATGCTGGCGGTTTTATTTCATACCCCAAAAAATCCGATATGCTGGTTCAAGTCACCAACGGTTTCGGTGCAGAAACTGTACTGACTTATTCCACTTTATCTAACGATGTTTATTCCCCCGCATCTGTAAAACCGAAATTTCCCTATGCGCCTGCATCTCGTGCAATGTGGGTGGTTAAAAGTGTCGCAACAACTAATGGTAAGGGCGGCTATAACACACAAAATTACCGTTACAAGGGGGCAACCACTCACCTGGAAGGTCGAGGCTTTATTGGCTTTGAGCAGATTACTGTAACGGACGATGCCAAAGAGCTGGTGAACATAACTGATTACAACCAGCAATGGCCAAGTACAGTGAGCCAACAGGTATTGAAAGATACCAGCGGCAGATTGATTTCTGTGCAAAATACTCTCTATGACACCCTTACTGGCAATGGGACCTTTGTGTATCCAAAAACACAAATCAAGAAGAGTTATGGGTTGCTGTCTAGCTCAATTGATTCACCCGTTTCAACACAAGTGACAGAGAGTCGAATTGATAGCTGTGGCAACCCTGAATGGCAAACCCAGCGTGTGGGTGGAAACTATAGTAATGGTGTGCTCAGCGATGAATTGAGCCGTATCGATACTGCCTATGTAGTCGATCCAGGACAAACCAATACTTGTACCGATGATTTTATTAGCCAAACCTATGTAAGTTACAACGCATCGGGTGAAACACGGCTGGTTACAACAGCATTTGAAAAAAATACACAAGGCGATATTGTGCGCCGTACAGATTTTCAAGGAACGGCACTAGAGAAGGTGACGATCATTGATCGCACTGCCCAAGGCGTAACAAAGAGTATTACTGAGAGCGCCAAGGATGTTGATTCCACCACAACAGAAGCACGCCTAACCAGTTTTGCAGACCTTGAAGCAAACGCATGGCCCCGTACTGCAACCAACGCCCTTAACCAATCCACCCAGCTCACCTACGATCCACGGTTTGGTACAGTCGCAACGGAAATAAACAGGTTTGCAAACACCGCCACCCACTACGACGAGCTGGGGCGTGTGACGTCGATAAAAACCAAAGACAACACGCTGACCGAAAATATTTCCTTCTACTGTGCAAATAATGCTGCGTTAAGCTGTCCCTCAGGCGCGGTCTATGGCGTTGCCACACGTATCACTAATAGCGGTGCTGCCGGTTACCTGGGTGCACCTTTATCGATTGTGTTTTACGATGTCTTGCAGCGTCAAATCCAGTCTTCAACTTATGGCTTCGATGGCAATGTCGTCAATAAAACGATTGAATATACGGCCAGCGGACGTGTTGCGCGGGTATCTGAACCTTACCTTACCAATGGTATACAGCCCTATACGACAGGCAGCGCGTGGACGAGTTATTCAGGCTACGATGCACTGGGTAGGGCAGCTACTGTCATGCCGGCAGCGGGCGGTTCTACCACAACCTCCTATAGCCGAAATAGTTTTGGAGTTCGCACACTAGCATCAACATTGGTTGTTAGTAGCAATGGCAGTCAAACGCAAACGCGCGAAACCCACACCAATGCGTTGGGCCAGGTCACCCGCGCAGTAGATGCAATCGGTGGATGGGTGGATTACACCTATGATGCCCAAGGCAACCTCAAAACCACAAAGGTCAACAACAATAACCTGACCAAGGTAACCTTGACCCATGATATTGCAGGGAACAAAACGTTTATCAGCGACCCTGATGCTAAAGATAACCAGTTTGAATACAACGGATTTGGTGAGTTGCGCCGCCAGACATGGCAGCCGTTCCTCAGCCAGAAAAAAACCTTAACTTTTAGTTATGATCGCCTGGGACGCAAAACCCAGCGGGTAGACAGTGGACCGAACCTATCGGGCACCTACACCTGGACTTACGACCAGAATAACCAGCCAGGTATGCTCACGGGCCGCTCTGGTGGTGGCCTGGTAGATACTTATCAATACGATAGCTATGGTCGCTTGGAGTCCAGTAACCACAATACGGATGGCAAAACCTATAGCCTCGGTTACCAGTACGATGCCTTTGGTCGACTCACCCAAAGCACGTCACCGGAAGGCTTTAAAGCCCTTCGCGACTACAGTGCACAAGGCTATCAAGTGCGTACGCGCGGCAATATGGCTCAGAATACCCAAGTGCTTTGGGCCTTGGGCAAACAGCAGGATAATATCCGGGGTGAGTTTACTCATCAGTTGATGGGCAACGGTGTCGTCACCCGCCAAACCTTTGATGCAATCGGTAATATCACTCACATTCGCTCAGGGCGATTGAGTAGCACCAGCTCAGTGACCAATCTCAGCGGTGATATCCAAAACCTGGGTTACCAATACGACTCTGTCGGTAACCTGCGTTACCGTGAATCCAAACGCACGGATATGAACGGCACACCACTGGAATCACTCACCGAAACCCTGACCTATGATGCCCTCAATCGGTTAGACGTCAGCACCGGCACAGGAACCTACCGCCGTAACTATGGCTATGATGCATTAGGCAACCTCACCTTCCGTGAAGATAAGGAGAATAGCTCAAGCGCCAACCGGGATTTAGGTGCTTTGGCCTATGAAAATGTCCGCAATGCTGGCCCCCATGCAGTAACCGCTGCGGGTGGAAAACTCTACAGCTATGACCTCTACGGCAATATGACCCAGCGCGGTACGGAAACCCTCACCTACGACATTTTCAATAAACCGACCCGCATTGCAGGCGCCAGTACCAGTGATTTTTACTACGATGCCGACCACCAGCTGTACAAGCAAGTCGTGGATGGTGTAACAACAGTTTATTTGGGTAATGTTGAAATTGTTCGCGAAGGCCTGACGACTACGGTTAACACCTATGTAGACGGTGTCCAACATCGCAATGTTAACAATGGTGCAAATGCTGGTGGCTACGAGTATTTCTATTTGCACCGCGACCATCTGGGTTCTGTAGAAGCAATTTCCAACCGACTCGGTAATTTCCATAGCCGCATGAGCTTTGATGCATGGGGTAATCGCCAGCAAGACAACTGGACACGCGGCAACCCGACAGTCAATTACAGCTATACCAAACAAGGCTATACCGGGCACGAGCAGCTGGATGCGCATAAACTCGTGCATATGCAAGGCCGTGTGTATGACCCGGCACTTGGGCGTTTCTTAAGCGCAGACCCGATGGTGCAATCGCCATACAATACCCAAAGCTACAACCGTTATTCGTATGTGTTTAATAATCCATTGAGTTTTACGGATCCGAGTGGGTATGAGAGTACTAGGTGTGGATCACAGGCGGGTTGTAGTGGTGATGGTAAGGATCATAGTGACGAGATAGATGAGATGGTAGTTACTGGAATCTATGGTTGCTCGGATGGAGGTATGTGTTTGATGGGTGGGGAGGCATGGAATTACGCGCAGCAATTGCAAAATTGGACGGATCGTCAGCAAAATCAAATGCCTATTAATATGCCTTTTGGCGGAGCTCCGGGTTCACTGAACGTCTTAAACCCAATGAGCCAAGCCTGTGGCGGTGACAACAATTGTATGCAGCAAGCAGGTAATGAACTGGCTAAAGCGCAAGGAGAAATATTATTAGCCGTTGCGCCTATTCCGGGGCTTGGAAAAGTTAAAGCGTTGGAAAAGGTCGATGATATAGCGAAGGCTTTGGGGCTTGGTAAGACATCTGTCTATATGGCTGTAGACGGCAAAGGTAAAGTTGTATATGTAGGGATTTCAGATAATTTAGTACGACGAGCAGCTGAACATTTGAGAGATAAAGGTATCAGCATAGAAGGAGTCAAAGGATTAACTAATTTGGTCAGATCAGATGCTCGTGCTGTGGAACAGGTATTGATTGAGAAATTCGGTCTATCCAAAGATGGCGGAACGTTGATGAATAAGATAAATAGTATCGCTGAAACTAATCCTTATTACCAACAAGCTATCGAGCGCGGAACAGAACTGTTAAATAAACTTGGCTATTAAGTTTGGAGGCCAGATGGCTAGATTGAAGATTGGGGATATCGTCGAATTTAAGACAGCAAAAGGCTATGCCTATGCGCACTATACTCATAAAGATGATCAATATGGTTCATTACTACGAGTATATAGTCGTATTTACGAAGAAAAACCCTCAAATATAAATAGTATGGTGAACGGCAAAGAAACATTTTCCTGTTTCTTCCCTCTCAGTGCGGCGGTATCAAAAAAAATAGTCACCATCGTCGGGAATGTTGAAGTGTCTCAAGACAAAATGCAATTTCCTATTTTTCGGTCAGGATTGTCTCTTCCTGACAAACCGATTGTCTGGTGGCTTTGGGATGGACAGCGAGAATGGAGAGTTGGAACCTTGACACAAGAGCAGACGAAATTACCTGTTCTAGGCATTTGGAATGACACACTAATCATTGAGAGAATCGAGTCAGGGTGGACACCTGAAAAGGATGTGCGAATTTAAAACTAATTGTCCTTAAAAGAAAGTAAAGAGGGCTTGGAAATCTGGGGTCAGAGTGAGCTTCCCCCAGTTTAACGGACAGTTTTAGAGAGAGGCGTTTTGCCTCTCGTATTCTACCGGGCTAAGATAGCCCAAGTATGAATGTCTTCGTTGTCGATTGTAAAACACTTCAATATATTCAGAAATCTGGGGTCAGAAATCTGGGGTCAGAGTAAACTTAAAATAAATTCAAACACTTCAAGGAGGAAGTATGGCAAGGTTAACTCGTTTGTGTCCTGTTGGTATCCCTCAGCACATTATCCAGCGCGGCAACAATCGCCAGGTTTGCTTTAATGGTGATGAAGATATGGCGGCTTATGCCAATTGGCTGAAAGAGTTTGCTGAAAAATATCAGGTGCAAATTCACGCATGGGTATTTATGACGAATCATGTGCATTTGTTAGCAACACCGCTACAAGAAAATGCAATATCAAAAATGATGCAATCCCTTGGTCGACAATACGTTCGTTACTATAACCACACCTACAAACGCAGTGGAACTTTATGGGAAGGTCGATTCAAATCCTGCTTGGTAGATTCCTCGAATTATTTGTTGTTGTGTTACAGGTATATTGAATTAAACCCTGTGCGGGCAGGGATGGTGAATTATCCAGAAGAATATAAGTGGTCAAGTTATCACGCCAATGCCTTGGAGGTAGAATCGGGCTTGCGAACGCCCCACAGTGAATATTTAAATTTGGGCAATACAACAGAGGAAAGATTGAATGCTTATCGTGCGCTTTTCCGTAATTGCCTTGAGCCTAATTCACTGAATGAAATTCGTAGCTCAGTAAACAAAGGTTTGGCGCTTGGAGACAATCGTTTTAAGTTGCAGATTGAGGAAAACTGTAAACACCGCGTAACGCCGATGAAGATGGGTAGAAAGCGAAAGGAATATTTACTCTGACTCCAGTTTTACAAACTTGTATTGACGGTTATTGCCGATAAGGATACCCATGTATAAATATTGGATAATTTTTACAGGACAATATTTTTTTCCACGTAGTTTATCGATTATAAATCATCACTACGTTGATAAAATTTTTGAGCCTGGAGAATATCGAAAAGGAAAGTTAGAGAAATCTAAGCTAAATAATCCATATAATTATGGTTATCTGCGTATTAAAGGAGAAAGTTTGGTCGAGCTATTGCTGTTCGCAATGAAAATCAAAGAACAATGTGTCGATAGTGTTGATGAGGTGGTAGTAGAGGTGCTGTATTATTATGAAAATCAATGCAACTTGGAATTTAGTATCGATGAATTAAAAATGATTGCTGAGATGGGGGCAGTTTTAACCGTCTCTTGTGATACTCTGAATATAGAGTCAGGAGAGTGATAGGGGGCGGAGGCTGATGTATCCCCAAAAATAAATCTTTAAATTCAATTACATAAGAGCTATTCTTCAACAAAAACAGAGCTTGCATGACTTTCCTTTTTCTCTAACGAACGCCAATTCAGTTAGAGAGGAAAGC